>JAABUW010000215.1_pt1 | contig 123406 bp, 77 predicted proteins | sample 5560081 | NCBI WGS metagenome assembly JAABUW01 (sample SAMN10711882, study PRJNA513363) | rock metagenome | isolation source: Antarctica rocks | place: Antarctica: Victoria Land, Knobhead sud
CTCGGGGGGCGCTCGACGGGCGCTCGGGGCCGTTCGGGCGCCCCGAGCCTATCTCGGGCGCCCGAGGCAGCTTACCTAATGGCCCCGAGCCGCTGGAGCCGGTTTTCGATTTACCGACGAAATAGAAGGACCTCTCGCTAGTATTTAATTATCTATCCTATACGGCCCGTAATATCCTAGTTATACCTTATATAAACGTTAAATACGAGCGAGTATTTAATATTACTACCTAATTATATATAGCCTAAAAATTTTATAGTCCCGAGATATTCTTAGCTTTTATAGTCCTTAATCGCTTTTAATTTAAAGAAAACGAAATAATAATATCCTAATAAGACTTAGATTATAAAGAAATAATAATTCTTAAAGAGTACGAAGTAGAGATATAAAGACGAGACGAGGCTACGATAGAGAGTAATAACGACTTTATAAATAACGAAAACGAAGGCGGGTATAATAATCTTATAGAAGAAACTATTATCTTAAGACTTAATAATAAGGACGAGGGAAATAAAGAACCTTTAACCCTAATTATTAATTTAACTCGTAATTAAAGAAGAGTTAAAGAATCTAGCCCTTAAGTAAAAGTTTATAAAATAATATAAATACGCGTAAAAACTATATTAATAGTAAAAAGGCTCGGGAAAATAATTTAAAAGTTAGAGTTTCCGGGTACCGAATAAACGGGAGTAATTCGAAATATATATATTCTATTTAAGAGTCTATATCTAGTTATTTAATAGAGAGGAAGAAATCGAATATAAGATTATTCTTTAAACCGGAGGTAATTAATAGATTTAAAAAGTTAGAGTATAAATAAGAAAATAAATAAATTCTATTAAAACTATATAAGGAACCTAGCTTTATTTTAAAATCTTTAAGGGGTTATAAAAAGACGAGTAGAGTTTCGAAGTATAAAAGGAGTTAAAGGAGATATAAAGAGTAGAGATATATAGTATAAATCGAATAAGGCTAGTATAAAGATTAGTATAATTACGACTAAAAGCTTTATAAGCTAGTTATATTAAATATTTAAATATATAACTAGATACACCCTTTACGTTTATATCTAGAATTTTATTTAATAATATAACCTCCTCTTAACCTAAAGGGGGCCTTAAAAATACTTTTAATTTAATAATCTATATTATCCCCTTCGAAATCTTCTCTTAATCTCTAGAACGAATAATATCCTTCGCGTTTTTTATAACCTAGGTATACTCCGGCCTTAATATTATCCTAAACGCTTTCCGCGCCTCTTTTATATTTTTATTCGGTCTCTAGTTATATTTTTCGTATTTATAATTATTGGGGTAAAGATAATATAGTCCTAATATTATAACCTACCCGTTATTAACTTAAGTAAATACGAGACTTATATTTACTTTATAACGCCGATTTTATTTATTAAGATTATACCGCCTATACCTTTCTAGATTTATATTAAACTAGGCGGTTATATTCTTCTAGATAATATATTCGGTAAGAGTAAAGATATAATAAATTTATAAATCCCTCTTTAGTAAGCCTTTTCGTTTATATTAATTCATAATTAATATATAGCCGGATATAGATTAGTATAAATAATATACCTTAAGATTATATCTTTTATAATATAAAAACCCTTTATATATATATACGCGAAGACGGTATTTATTATAGTAATCGATTTTAGCGCGGAGTAATTTAAATACTATAATTTAGTATCCTCTAATAATATTATAAGCCGATCGGTCCCCGGATTTTATTTATAAATTAAATAAGGCCTAAATATTACGAGCCTCGGTTTACTTTTTATTTTCGTTTTAAACGCTATAAGTTTCGTCTTAATCTAATTATTAATATATTTTAAAAATATAATTACTAACGTCTAAGGAGCTATCGATATCCTTTAATAACTATTTATCGACCTAATTTATATCCTTATTATCGTTAATTATTATTTCTTTAATTAACGAAACCCTATTTACCTAGGTAATAACCTACTTATATTTACCTATAGTAATCCTATTATATATTAACGGTATCCGCTTTAAGTAGGATACGTTAGTATAAAGATTAATATAAACTTTTTATTAATCGTTTAGATCTTAACCTACTTTAATAATCTTTATTATTTTTATTCTAAAAGAACGTCCTATTTTTATTAATCTTTCACTTTCTTTTAAGCTCGCTAAACTACTTTTATATCTATAATTTTTACGTATTTAATAGCGGCGTCTACCTTTAATAATAACGAAAGGTATTTTCTTAATTTTATTATATTAGGGTTCCTAGAAAGTTATTCTTCTAATTTTCTCTTTAGTTATAAACCTAATATACGCCCTCTCTAGCCTCTTCGTAATATAGAATTTCCGAGAGGATTTATTCTATTAACTATTAATATTAGTTATTTATATTAAATATATAAGATTAACGTTTCCGACGATTTATAGTTTAATATTAAGCCGAAGTCGTATCTAGATATTAATTAGTCTCGTATTTCTTCTTTTTTAACTATAGTTTATTATTTATTTAAACTTTAGATTATTCTTCTCTATAATATACTAGTCGTTATTATAAAGAGTTTTACTATAAAGAAAGGCCGTAGATACTAACCTAGTTATTTATACTAATCTTTATATTATTTAAATTAAGATATCGATTTAAAATCTTACTTAAGAGTTATTAATAATAAGAGTTATATAATCTAGTAATAAGTAAATAGGGTTTACTACCGAATCAAGTATAATAGTATAAAAACCGATAATTAAATAATTAAATATTAAAGGAGTTAAACGATTTAACGAAGTTATTTATAAAATAGGTAGTTCGTTAAATCTAGAAATAAAGGAAAAGCGAAGGGGTTTTAGAGAGCCGTTACTAGCGCGGCGCTAGTAATAAATTTAACGGGTAATAACGTTATTAAATATAAATAACCTGAATAATCTTTATATATAAATATTACGTAGCTAGCGTATAATAAGTTTTATATTAAATTCTATAATCTATTTTAATTAAGTAGTATACTTTTATTCGAAAAATTTAATATATATTAACTAGTATTAATTAAATTTATAAATATATATCCTTCCTTATAAAGCGCTCGTTTTATTATAATAGTATTAAAATAAACTCTTTTTCTATTAATTTAAGACGTATTTTAGAGACTTAAAGTATATTAATATCTACTATTAGTCGCGATATAGATAAAGATTAATATAACTAGTAAGTGTACTAGGTAGATATTTAGGTTTATTTATATTATTAGCCCTACCCGGGAAGGGAGGAAGGGAATAATAGGTAATTCTTTTCTTTCCCTAATAGTCTCTACTCCTTCCCTTCCGCTCTCTTCCCTACTAGAAAGGAAGGGAGCGAGGGTTATTCCCTTCCCTTCCCTTCCTTATTCCGTAGTATATATAAGTCTTTATAATAATCGAGTATATTTTTATATAGAAATTATAGAAACGGTAATTAAAAGGGAGTAAAAATATTTATATATTAAATAAATAATATAATTATAATATTATTTAAAAAAGTTAAAATCTTTTTTTCCTCCTACCTTCTTTTCCTAAAAATCTCATTTAATTCTTTAGATTTTAAAATATCTTTAATAAAAAAGTTAATCTTTATATATAAATAAAAATTCTTTTTTATTCTATTTTAAAATCGAGTATATCGCGAGTAAAATTAGTACCGAGCGACTATTAATTTATATTATCTTCTAATTCTCTTTAATATTTTGAAAGTAAAGAGAATATCGCGGCGAAGATAAATTATCGAGTTATAATCTTAAAGAACGAATTTCTTAATATAAAATATATGTCTTTTTTCTTATTTTATATTTATTTTCGAATTAATATTTAAAGTTTAATAACGAGCTTCGAGGTAGAATTATTAAATATTTTATAATAATCGAGTAGAAAATCGACGAGTATACTTTTATAAATATATTTAATAAATTTAAAAATATTATATCTATATCTTTTATTCTTTTTAATACGTCGTAATATAAAACTAGTTATTTAACGGCCGAATATTAAAACTAATTTCTATAAACTAGATTATTACTATTTTTAATATAAACTTTAAATTATTAATTAAATTATAGAATTTTATTCGTAGTAAAATTAAATAGATCTTTATTATTATATTTAAAATCTTTAAGATAACGAAGTATACATTCGATATTAATAGGCTTAATAGTAATAAATATATTATTTATAATAAATAATAAAGGAACTCTTATTTAATAATATATTTATATAATTTAAATAACTCTTTATAATTTCTAGACTATAAACTTTAATAGATAAAATCATCGATAATTATTTATATAAATATAATAATAGAGATAAAGTCTTTAGAATATCTTTATATAACTTTATTACCTAATTTATTAAATAGTAATATTATATCTTTAGTCTAGTTATATAAAATATTATAAAGTTAAATAATATATATATTATAAAAACTGAGAGTTATCGAGATTATATATTACTTTACTTTTTTTATAATTATTTCTTTTCTCTTTTTAAAAGATTTAAAAAAAGAGGTTTTATAAATCTTTTATTTTCGAACTAGGCGGGCGCTTAAAAATATTTGAATTATATTATATAAAGTTTCTCCGCCGTTAAAAGATTACCGGTATTATATTAATTATAAAGAATACGAAAAAAAGTCTTTATACCTACGTAGAGCGCGTATATCTTTGATTATTAATTAAATTATATAGGAATAATTTCTTTCACTTTATATATAAAATGAAATTCCTTTTTAAGGATTAATTTAGTAATATCGGACGAAGAATTATAAAGATATTATTTAGAAAATTTTAGTAGATTTAAGTAACAACTACTATTATCGGTAACGCGATATTTTATATACTCTTTAACGTCTAACGAGTAACGATATTATTTAATAATTATATATATTTCGTAGAGAAAATTTTCGAAAAGGATAATATTAATAAATCAAATTATCTACGAAATTACTCGAAGTTAATAATTAATAATCTAATTTAGTTTTAAGATAAAATATAATTTTCCGAGATTTATATTATTAATAAGAATATTACCGTTAAAGTCGTTTTAAATTAGGATATATAAAATATAATTACTAAAGACCTAGTATTAAGTAAATTAAATATTTATAATAAATATTTTAATATATTATTAATTTTAATATTAATAAAGTCGAGGTTAAGTAAATAGTAATACGATTCCTATATATCGAGTTTATATATATATACGTATTCTTTACTATTAGATTACGCTCTAATATCGAGAAAAAGATTTAATAAAAGTTATTATAAACGCGGCGAAATATATAAATTTATAATTTTTACTAACTTTATTTCTTATTTAATCTCTCTTTATTTTCTAAATATAATCGCGTCTCTTTACTAATTTCTCTCTTAATAAACTTATCCTCTATATATTTATTATTTCTTCTTTTTTTATTAATTATTTAAACCCGCTTTATCTAATTATATCGTTATTAATTTTTATTTAATATAAAGATTATTTATATATATATCCTCTTAATTCTAGTTTTATAATATATATTATTAGAGTTACTAGATGAGCTCGTAGCGGCCGGAGTATAAAAAATTAATATAAAAGAAAAAGCGAGGCGATTAAATAAAAGTAATTAAAAGAAAAAAATAAGTTATTAAAATAAAAGAGGGAGTATTATAAATATTAAAGAATTCATTACTATAAAGACTAAATATAAATTATTAATTTTATAAATTTTAAAAAAAGAATAAATACCTAATTTAATAAATATTTTGACTCGATTTTATTCTTTATAATATCGAGATTTAAAGATTTCTACTAGCCGGCGAGTAATTAAAAGTAGTAATAAAATATATTCAAAATATATCTCGTAAAATAAATTTATCCTAAATTATAATTTACTCTTTAATTAAGATTTGAATAAAGATTAAATAATTAATAAACTCGAATTTAATATCGCTACCTAAAAGTCGCGCGGGATTAATTTTAAAATATTTATAAATTATATATTTAAAGGCCTCGCCTCTTTAATAATTTACTTTTAATAGTTAGTATATTTTAATTTCTTCTTAGATATAATATAAACAACCGGCGCTAAGATACTAAATATTATATAACGGGAAAATTAAAATATTAAAAATTAATTAAGTATAAGAAATTAAGCGGCCGTAAAAAGAAATATAAATATCTTTTTTCAAAAATAAAGTATATTATTATAACTAAACTTTATAATACCGAGAGTATACTTTTTTCCTGAGATAGTATTATCTAAAACTATTATAAATAATAATAGAAAACTCTTCGTAGCGAAGGTATAAATAATATATTTATTAATATATAATTAAGAATCTATAATTTCTAGTTAAATTCGTTTTAACCTAGAATATTCTATAATATATTTCAATACTATACGATATAAAGATATTATTTATATATAAAGCGATAGTAATAAAGATTAGAATAAAATATTATCTCTATTATAAAAGTAAAGCGATCGATAAAGGGTTAATAATTAAAGATGAAAAAAAAGTAGTAAAAAGAGAGAAATTAAATAATTAAATAAAAATCTAATTTAATTTAGATTATCTTATTTTAGAATCTATAATAAGTCGATTTAAAATAAATTTTGAGAATTTATTTTATAATAACTCTTTTACCGGGGATTTAAAAGAAAGAGAAATATTAAATTAAAATTACTTTACTTATAAAATATTATAATAAATATAAAATAGAGTAATATATATTAAAATAAACTAGGCTAAATATTCTATTATATTAAATATTAAAAATACGTTAAAGTTTATTAATATAAAGTAGTTACCTACCTCTAGTAATACCTTTATATAATATTATATTTAATTACGTAAAATTTAAAACTCCCGCTTAATTATATAAAGTATAATATTATTAATTTTTTTATACTTTACCTCTACTTTTAATTAGACCGCCTATATAAATAGACTTTATAATATTATAATAAATATTATTTATAATAATTATCTCCGTAGAGTTTTCTTTAAAGAAAAAACTCTTAATTTAATAATCTCTAAAATCCGTCCTTCGTATTTAAATATAAATTTTAATAAATTTTTTATTTTATTTCCTTACTTTCTTTCCTATACCGAGGGAAATACTAGTCTTTAAAATAATAATATAAATATAATAAATACCTACGCGACTTTAATAAAAGTGAAAATTATATAAATATATATCTTTTCGTTAAAAATAAAGCGCGGGCTCGAGATTAAAAGAAATAATTTAAATATAATTATAATATAAATAAATAAAAGTCTATTAGATTAATAAATTATAATACTCGCGGGGAAAATATTTATATATTATAATAAATACTCGCCGACCGCGTTAATTAATATATTAAAAAAAATCCTCGGGTAGATTATTTAATAAGAAGGATATAGAACTCGAGGCGGCGATATAATAATAATAATAATAATCGCGGCCTAATAAATAAATATAATAATATAAATAAAGTAATATTATAAACCGGCGTAGATCTATTATATCGGTATCAAAGAGACTAGTTGAAATAAATAAGAAAAATTACCTTATTAAATATATTAAATAAATAGAAGTAATTATTACGCTACGGAATAGAGAAGGGAATTTGTCTTTTTTGGCTTATTCCCTTCTTTACTCCGGGCAGGGAATTTATTTTACGCCTATTTTTCCCTCTTTTTTTGTTAATTCCCTACCCGATTTTCGAAAAACTCGAAATTCCCTTCCCTGTTCCGTAGCGTAGTAATTATATAGAATAAATAGAGAGTCTAAAAGATTAAAGATAGGAATAAAAATAATTTATTAATATTTAATATAATTTAAAGATCTAGTTCTTAAATATAATATCGCTTTTTAAAATTAAATAATATTATTATAGACTTAATTTAAGTATTTAATATAGAAGTAATTTACCCTCTAATTTAGAATATATTTAATATTTACTTCTTAACGAAATTATTAAAATTATTTCTTAATTATTATTTAGTATATCTTTATTTATTATTATTCCCTTTAAACCGGCGAGGTCTACTATATATTTTACAATATTAAAGATATTTATTATAAATATATTACGAGTTTTTATTTTCTTTAATATAACTACCTCTACTACGATACCGACTATGGGATCTATATAGGATAATTAATAAATAACGACGGAGTATTATTACCCTATCCTATAAACCTATTTAATCGTTTAGTCTTTATTATAAAATTTATTAATAAGTTCTATAAGAATTATTATCGTCGATTTATATAGAATAAAGCCGGTATTTAAGGTATTTAATACTTTAATAATTATTTATAAACGGAGCGCCTAATCTAGGATTATAAAAAAGTTATTTAAATTACTATTAATATACTCCTCCTAAAATTCATTAATAAAAACCTCGCGGGTAGTTTTATTAAAGTATTAATAATAAAGCCGGGCGGTTATAGAATAAATTAAATACTTAATAATATACTATGAAGTCTATAGTATAGATTTCTAGAATAATCGAGGGTAATTTTATACGGGGAAAAATTAAAGCGATAATTAAAAAAAAGTAATAAAATTTATATATTATATAAAAAACGTAACCGAAATATATTTCGAGAAAATTAATATCTTTCTTTATTTACGGATCGCTTTTATAAAAATTATATCTAATATTTTATACTTCGGAAACTCTTTAATAAAAGAGTTAATTACCGAAAATAAATATATAACCTCCCTTATATCGCTATCGAGGGTAAATATATTACGAGTATATTCGTCGATAAGAACTCGTTAATTTATATTCTTTTCCGAGTCTATTTAATATTATAATAAATAAGGGATCATAGTAGTTATAAATAATTATCGAGTTATAATTTTAAAAAATAATTAGTTAATTTTAAAGAGTATAATATTTTTCTTTATTTATATTTATTTTCGAAGTATATTTTAAATATTATTAGTAAATTTCGAAGTAAATTCCTTAAATACTTTATAACGACTTTATAGAAATTTAATATTTATATTATTATATATTAATATAAAAAGATTAAGGATATTTTTTTTAAATTATTTAATTTTCTTAATATATTATAGAGTAAAGTTAGTTATATAAAAACCGAATATTAAGACTAAATTTTATATACGAGATTTTTATTTATCGTTCGTAATATAGTTTTTAAACTTCTTATTATAATCTAGAACCTCGTTTATTATAAAGTCGTATCGATTTTCGTTATTAATTTTAGGATTTTTAAAATATCGAATAACGCCTTTAATATCACTAGGTTTTATTATAATAAATATATTATTTATCGCGAGGAGAGCTAGTATTCTAGTTCGAAAATATTTTTATATAATTTAGATATCCGTTTATAACCCTTAGGCTATTAATATTATTAAATAAAACTCGTTTATTATTATTTATTTAAATATAATAACGGGGATAAATGTTTTAATTTACTTTTACGGAGTTTTACTCTCTAATTTATTAAGTAATAATTTTTAATTTCTAATTTAAATATATTCGATATTAAAAGACCGACGCTATATACGCGTTAATAAAATTTAAAAGTAGTTAGAATTATATACTACTCCGCTCCCTCGACGGCCTCTTTGTAAAATAGTAGTATATTATATACGCCTACGCCCCGCTAAAGGCGCTAGTACGTTATATATACCTACGCTCCGCTACCTCTATAATATTATTATTTATTAATACGGGGTTCTAGTCTTAGTATTACGGGGTTATAACTCTTAATAATCCTATATCGAGTTAATATTCCCCCGTTTTTTCTAGAAACTTTAGAGATTAGTTCTATTACTAAATCTAGGATTTAAGAACTATTTAATAATAAACCCCGTAACTACTTTATATCTTTTATATTATTATTAAGCCGCTAGCTCTACGCTAGCGGCTTTAGGTATTATAGTTTTAATCTTTCTTATCTTTCTAAAGAAAAGGCCTATTATTATTATAATATCGGGTTTAACCTCGGGACGTCTAAAAGAATTTAGCGACGATAATATCGACTAAACCCCCTCTAACGACCCCCGCCGTAAAAACGGTAATAAATTCGGAGGTATTATTACCCCCGAAGAGATTTTAAATATATAGTTTAAAGTTACTAGGGAAGAAAATCGTCGCCTTAAATAATAATAAAAATTAGGGGTATTATAAACTTAAAATTAAAAGTTATATAATCTTACTACTTTTATACCCGCTAGCGGAGCGCTAGCGGAACTTATTATTTATAGTAGAGGTCCCCTAATTATTACACCTACCGGTAGAATAATAATAAGTTTAATTATATTTAATAGGGATATCCTTATTAGAGCGAAAATACTACGCTTTAATAAAATACGTTCTTATAAGGGTACGAGCGAAGGTAAATATTTATACTAGTTCCGCGACGTAAATATTAAATTTTTAATTAGTTTTAAATATTTTACTACCGATTATTTAAGGATTATATACTATATAAACTCGTTAAAAGATGACCCTTTAACGTAATAATATAAATACTACGATTTATATAGTTTAACTAGTATTACGTTTAGCTTTTTTAAGAAGTTTCTTTTTAATTTAATAACGGATCTAGTTAACCGTTATCTCCTCGTTTATAAGAAATAAGAGGAAGTTAAATAATAATTTTATTAAAAGATATCGTTGTTTAAGGCCTATTTTAAAGAAATAGAGGCCTAGTTACCCCCGTTTTCGGAGGAGTATAAAGTAAATTTCTTTTTAACTAAATCTAAATTTAAGTTTAAAAATAAGATCTTTAATACTAGTAGTATATTTATTTAAAGAGAAGAAATTCTTACCTAGGTTATTATATAAAAAAAGAATCTAGAGTATATATAGTTAATAGGTGGCTTTAATTTTAATTCGAGTTCCTAGTTAAAGAACCCTAATAAAGGAAAATTTATAATAGACCGAATTATTAAACCTAACGCCGGCGATAGTATTAAATAGGTGTATTTAAAGGAGAAGGGTAATAAACGTAAAACTTATATCGTTAATTCTTCGTATAATAAGATTATCTATTATTATTATAGAGTAGAAGGCTATATTAAATCTGAATATCCCGATATAAATAAATTAGTTATAAACGTCGGCGTAGTATTAGTAAAAATTAATTAAGCCTAATTTACGCCTCGGAAAAAGGGTAAGAAAAACGATTAATAAAGATATATCCTTTTATTCTTTTTAAGAGTTAGATTACCCTTTAAAATAAAGTTAAATAACTTATTATTTTAATTAACTTTAAAGCGTAGATTAATTTAATTTTATAACGGTTCGTCGTTAAAAATAATTTAGAATCTTATAACACTACCTTATTACTAGCTAAAATAATTAACGGGTAAAATATATATTATTATAACGCGTATTAATTAGATTATTAGATAGTCGATAGTTAGGGTTAAGGGCGTAAATATAGTACTCTATTCTATACTATAAACCTTAAAGATTTAGACATTATTCTAGATATATTTAAATTACGTTAATTAAAGATATTAATTAATTCTAAGGCGGACTAATAGCGGTTCAAAATTAATTCTAGTAATTTATAAATTAAGGAACCGGTTAAGTTTACTAGTAATCTTAAAAACGAATCGAATATATTCGCTGTCGTATATACTACGGTAGTATAAAGTAAATAGGAAGAACTTCCTAACCTAAAGATTCCTAAGGAATTTATAGGGTTTTATAATATTTTTTCTAACGAGAAAGCGAATACTCTACCTATTTTTAAATAAAGGAATTATATTATTAAAATAAAGGTTAATAAAGAACCGCCTTATAAACCTCTTTATAATTTATCTTAAACTAAATTATCGGAGCTACGGCGCTATTTAGAATCCTTATTTTATAAGGGCTAGATCCGTTATTTAATATTTTTAATTAAAGTATTTATTCTTTTTATACCTAAAAAGAATAATAGGCTATATCTTTACATTAACTATCGGGGTTTAAACGCGGTAATTATTAAGAATCGATACCCGCTACCCCTAATTACCGAGATATTAGACCGTTTATATAGTTTTAAAATCTTTACGAAGTTAGATCTAAAGGATATTTATTATAAGATCCGGATTAAGGAAGGCGATAAATAAAAAATTATTTTCCGAACTCGTTATAGTTATTTCGAATATTTAGTTATACCTTTTAGGCTCGTTAACGTACCGGCGATATTTTAAATTTATATTAACCGTATATTTATAAATTTAATAAATATAATATACGTAGTATATCTAGACGATATCCTGATTTATAGTACTAATCCGGCGGAGTATTAACGGTATATTAAATAAATATTTAAACGATTATATTAATTCTAATTATTTATTAATCTTAAGAAGTATTAATTTAGTACCGAAACGGTCGAGTTCTTAAATTTTATTATATTTATTAATAGGGTAATTATAAACCCGGAACGTATTAAAACTATTAAGAAATAACCTTAACCGAAAATATATCGGGAGGTATAAATCTTCTTAGGCTTCGTTAACTTCTATAGGCGGTTTATCTATAATTATTTTAATATAATTACGCCGTTTACTAGCCTATTTAAGGGTAGTAAAGTAAATAAGAAAATAGGCCCGTTTAAATAAATAAACGGCGCTACGGAAGCGTTTTAGATTTTACGAGATATATTCGTAAACGCGCCTTTTCTATACTATTATAATCTAACTAAATAATTACGTATAGAGACGGATACTTCTAACTTTAGCCTTAACTTTATATTATTATAATAAGATAAAGATAGTTATTAACGCTTTATAGTATTCTAGTCGCGGAAATTAAATCCCCTAAAATAGAACTATAAGACCTATAATTAAGAATTACTCGTTATTATAGTAGTAATAAAATAATAGCGATACTACCTAGAAGGTAGCCTTTATTATATTAAAATCTAAATTAATTATAATAATCTAAAAGGTTTTATAAAATAGAAGGAGCTAAACTTTAGGTAGGCCCGCTAGGTATTTAAATTAATTATTTATAACTTTAAGATCTTTTATCGGGCTGGAAAATTAAATCCTACTAATATACCGTCGCGGCGTTTTAATTATAAGAGAGTATCGTCGTTAAATACTAAATTATTATTAATATTTTAGAATAAACTTACTCTTTAGACTAGCGGTTAATTATTAGAAAGAGATAAGAAAGTAAAGATAACTATAACCCCTACTTTTTAGATTATAAAGTTAAGAGTAGTAATTTTAAAACGGGATATTATAGTAGTACCTAAAATTATATATAATAATCCTAAAAGGCCTATTAAAATATTAATTCGGGAATTATAAACTTATAATAATTAAGTAAACTTTTTTCGAACTAGAGCGAACGCGCTAAAGAACCGCCGTCGTATAAAGAATAAAATATAGATTATAGACTCCGAGAAACTATTAAAATATAATAGTCGCCTTTATATATTAAGGAATAAAGCTCTAAAGGAAGAGTTTATTAAAAAGTATTATAATAATCCTCTAGTAGGTTATTTTAGTGTTATAAAGTCGTATAAATTATTTACCCGAAAATTTTTCTAGGAGGGTAACCTAAAGTAAGTTACGAACTATATTAAAATTTACGATATATATTAATAAACGAAGGCGCCGCGATATTATTTATATAGTAAATTAAATTCGTTTCCTATTACTACTTAGTCTTAAAAGGAGATTTCTATGAATTTTATAATTAATTTACCGCCTAGTAAATATAAAGGTACTATTTATAACACTATCTTTATCGTTATAAATCGATTTATTAAAATAATTAAATATATATTTATAATTATTAAGATCGATACCGTTTAGCTAGCGGAAGTATTTTATTCTAAAATTATTTATCGTTATAGTATACCTAATAGTATTATTAGTAATAGAGATTTTAGTTTTATAAATACCTTCTAGTCGGTTATATATTTTTATTCGAAAATTAAATAACGCCTAAATATTATTTTTTACTACTAAACGGATAGGTAGATAAAACGCTAAAATTAGGTATTAAAGTATTATTTACGTATATTTACTAATAATAAATAAATAAATTAGGTTAGATTACTACTTATAGTAGAATTCTTAATAAATAATAATTAAAGTACCGCCGTCGGAACGATATCGTTCTTCCGTATATATAATTATTATCCTAAAATCCGCTAGGAGGTCGAGGACGACTCTAAAGAAAAAAGAGTACTAGTTATAAATAATAGGGTACGATAATTATAAACTCTAAAGAATAAAGTTATAGAGCGTCTTTAAAGCGCTACTAAATATTAAATTAAATAGTATAATAAAACGTATAAATTATAAAGTTATAAGGTTAGCGATTTAATTATATTAATAATTAAGAACTTAAAGTAAAAGCGCCTAAATAAGAAATTATCCTATAAGTTTATAGGGCCCTTTAGGATTATTAATAAAATAGGAGTATAAATTTACCGCCTACTACTATCTTCTACGTATAGAATTTATAATACTTTTTATATATTATTATTTAAGTTATATTATCTTCGCGACTACGTTAATACGGCGGAATCTTTTATATAAGCCCCCGAACTTATTAATAATAATAAGCTATGGGAGGTAGAAGAGGTAATTAATAAGATTAAGAATAAAGAAAGTATCTAGTATAAAGTTAAATAAACTAGTTAAGGCGAAGAATATAATTAATAATTATTAAATAAAGAGTTTATTAGTACTAGTAAACTAACTAAAACCTTTAAATAAGCGGGTAGTAAATATAAATATATAGATATAGTTAAAGAGGTTACCTAGTTATATAAGATAATAAGACGGAGTAAACGGAGCCGATGTTAAAAGTAAATATTATTATTTTTATATTAATATTTATATAACGGACGTTCTCCTCTATATTTATAACTTTATTATATAGTTTTAAGGTATAACTAAACTTAATTTACTATTAAACTATTTATATATAATAACGATAAGATATTATATTTATAAGAATATTTTTATTTTAAATATAATCTATATAAATACCTAGAATATATTATAGAGTAGTATATTTAGGTAAGTTTAACTAGCGCCGATTTAAGAAAAAAAAGAATTCGTTATCGCTATTATATCGTACGAAAGATTTAATTATTATCGGAATTATTAAAAAGAGATATAGTCTCCCTAATATAATCTTCAAAGATATTATCTTCCTCGGGACTCTTTAGATCTCGTTTATATTAACGGAAACTCTTAGCCTCTTCTTCGAGAACCTTATTTATCGTCTTTAATTCCTTAATATATTAATTCGCCGCCGTTAATTAATTCTATAAGTTAGCGATTATATTAGGAGTTTACCTACTAATTACTATTATTTTATTATATACTTTACGTTACTAGGTAATTTCCTTATTTATTAATTTATATTTATATTCTTCTTTAGGAGTTTTATTATTAATATATACTATTTTAGAGTTTACGATTATAGCTTATCTTTACGTAATAGTCGATTCCGTAACGATTAATATAATAGAGCGTATAAGGAGGGGACGTACCTCGAATATAATTATTATTAAATTAATAAAAATAGACCTAGTAAGGGAGTTATAAAGCGTAGTAAACTACTACTATAATTAGTATTACGCAGTCGCGCTAATAGTAGACTAGTTATATTTACTAGTATATTTATAGTTAAACTATATTAATATAAATAAATTAATACTATCGGTAAATAGGAGTTACTTATAGAGTTAGAAGAAAACTATATATAACGAGAGTATTATCTATATATTAGTTATAATACTAGAACGCTATTATAGAGCTAAAGTAATAATATATATAAAAAACTAAAGAAGTTACGAAGAGAGAAAGTAAATAAGCGAGCGAGTTTATTTTAATAATAAACCGTCGCGCTAAGTACTTTATTATTATTATACGACGATACGCGCCTCCGCTCCGCTACCTCGCTTTTATTAATAGATATAACCGTTATTATAATAGTTATATTATTACTAATCTCCCGGTATAATATTAGGACTATACCGCTTATATATAATACTTTACTACTAGTATTTTTTATAGTATAATAGAAGTATATAGTAAGGGTAGCCACCGTTATTCCGCTACTAGTACTATAAGTACTATAGGAATAATCTATTATATTATATTTACTATAAATACTATAAGCGCTATAAGAACGATAGTATATACTATTTCGCTCTACTATTATTATATATAATAGTATTATAGGAACGAAAGAAATATTATTTAATTAATTATTATTATTATATAGTAGCGCTATAGAGATAGTTTTGTGAATATATTATTCGTTTACTATTTATATTATTATATAGTAGGGGTAGTATAGTAATATTACTCTTCTATTATTAATACTATTTAATAGTACTATAGGACTAGTTTTGTATCGCTCCGTAACTAGTACTATATAGCGTTATAGGACCGATAGTATAAATAGGAAGACTCTTTTCCTTATTCTTTTATAGGGTTGAAGGTTTTTTAATAAACTTCGATAAATTAACTAAATACTATTCCGTGACTAGTACTATGGGTACTATAGGATTAGGTGCGTAGCCTTATATTTAAATTATAGTATAATAACGCCGTCGTACTAGATAGTTCTTTTCCCTTATTTCCCTTAAGGGGTTTAAAGGTTTTTTAATAAATATCTCTTAACTAAAGTATTTAAGTACCTAGGGACTAGGGCCTAAAAGAGGAGGTAATTATAAAGTAGTAATACGTTATATACGCCTACGCCCCGTTAAAGGCGCTAGTATATTATATATACCTACGCTCCGCTACCTCTATAATATTATTATTTATTAATACGGGGTTCTAGCCTTAATATTACGGGGTTATAACTCTTAATAATCCTATATCGAGTTAGTATTCCCCCGTCTTTTCTAGAAATCTTAGAGATTAGTTCTATTATTAAATCTAGGATTTAAAAACTATTTAATAATAAACCCCGTAACTACTTTACGTCTTTTATACTATTACTAAGCCGCTAGCTCTACGCTAGCGGCCTTAGGTATTACACTCTTCTTTTCTTTTTTAAATATCTAGACGGAGAAAACCCCTCTTTAAAATACTAATTTTTATAATTAAAGAACTATTAAAGATAAATAAATTATATCGCGTTAATATCCTCCGCCGTTAAAAAATTACCGGTACTATATTAATTTTAAAGAATAATAAAGCGAAGCGTTACTTCTTCGTTAAATATATATATTTTAAATTATTAACTATACTATATAGGAAAATTTACTTTAGTTATAATATATAAATAAAACTCCTTCTTAGGAATTATTTTTATAATATTAAATAAAAGATTATATATATATTACGCGAAAAATCTTAATAGATTTAAATACGTCTTGTTATTATTAACGATACTATATTATAGTCGCTCTTTTAGGTCTAACGAATAACGATAATATTTAACTATATTATATATTTAATAGAGAAAGTTTTCGAAAAAGAAAATATTAATAATCTAAATTATCTACGAAGTTATTTATTATTAGTAATTAATAATTTATTTTAACTCTAAATTAAGATATATTTTTCCGAAGTTTATATCGTTAACGAGAATATTATTATTAAAGTCGTTTCTAGCCTAGAAATATATAATATAGATATTAAAAACTTAGTACTAGGTAAGACTATATTTTATATTTTATATTCTAATATATTAATTAATTCTTATATTAGTAATTTTAAAATTTATTAAATAGTAATAAAATTTCTATAATTTAAAATTAATTATTGATTCGTATTTATTACTAGTAAGCTACGCTTTAATATTAATAAAAAATTAATAAAAATTATTATAAATACCGCGAAGTATATAAATTTTTAATTTTTAATTAATTTATATTTTCGCCTAATTCCTTATTATCTTGAAATTAATAATTCGTTTTAATATTAATTAATTTTTCCTCGTTATTTTTTTTTTTTTTAATTATCTTTCTTTAACTCTTTAGATATAAATAACTCTAATAACTAATTACTTTTATAATTATTCTCTTTATTATTTAATATTATATTCCGAAGTTACTTTTAATATTTTCGCCTCTAGGTTATATATAATTCGTCTTTCTCTTCGGCTATAATAAATTTACGACGATATTTATTTATTTTACACTTTAGAAAATATAGTAATTTCGTTATTTAAAAATATTCAAATAATTTAAATATAATAATTAAATATTAAGAGAGAGTAATATAATTAGATAAAAAAATAAAAGATGAAAGAGTATATTTTTAAAATAGAGAAGGAAATATTATAAATATTAGAGGATCCTTTACTATAAAGACTAAATATAAATTATAAAATTTACGAGGCTCGGAGGAAGAATAAATACCTAGTTTAATATATAAATTAACTCGGTTTTATTCCTTATTATATCGAAACCTAAGAAATTCTATTAATTAGCGAGTAATTAAAAATAATAATAATTTATTATAAAGATATATTTCGTAAAGTTAATTATTTTCTAAATTTATAATTTACTCTTTAATTAAGATTTGAATAAAGATTAGATAATTAATAAACTCGAATTTAATATAATTATTTAGAGATCGCGCGGGATTGGCTTTAATAAATTTATAAATAATAAATTTAATTACTTCCCCGCCTAATATCGCGCCTTTAATAACTATAATATTAAAGTTCTTATTAAACGTAAATTGAGAGACCGGTACCGGAGTAGTAGGTATTATAAAATAATAAATAAAAGATTTTAAGAAATAGTTAAATATACGGAGTTAAATAAGTTTAAAGAGAAATATAAATATCTTTTCTTTAAAGGCGGCTATATTATTCTAATAGAATCTTATAATATCTTTTATATATTCTATTTCCTAGCGGGTATTTATTAGAACCCTAATAAATAAAGAAGGAAAATCGATTATTAATATTATAATAAATATAAAGTAATATCTTTATTACTCTACTTTTTAAGGTTTAAAACCTCGGGATATATTATAAACTATTTAATTATAGTATTTAATACTAGTTAAAGCTCTCTCTTTATATAATTAAAATCCTCTTTTAAATACTTTTTTATTTAATTCGATAAGACGGTAGTATAATATAAATTTAATATATTAAAAATAATATTTAATAAATAATATAGTAACGTAATATAATAATAAATAAATTTATAAAAAAAATAGGAGATAAATTTATTAAAAGTAAAATAATAAATACGCTAAATTAATTTAAATTATATTTATAAATAAATTATAAATTAGGAAATAAAAGGCGGGAGTAGAGACTCTTTACCCGAGTTTTAATAAAAAGAAAAATATCGTTTTAGAATAACTCTACTTATAAGTTAATATAGTAAAGATATAATTAAATATAATACGTAACGACAAATTAGGCTAAGTATCTTATTATATAGAGTATTAAAAATTTATTAAAAATTTGTTAATATAAAGTAAATATTTATATTTAATAATTACGTTATATAAAATTATATTTAATTACGTAAAGCCTGAAACTCTCGCTCGGTTATAAAAAGTATAATATTATTAACTTTTCGATACTTTACCCGTTATCCTCGACTAAACCGCCTACGGAATTAAATTTCATAATATTATAATAAATATCGTTTATGACGGGTACCTCTATAAAGTTATTTTTAAATATATAATTCTTAGATTAATAACCCCTAAAACCTATCCTCTATATCTAAATATAGATTTTTATAAGTTTTTATTTTATTAATATAACTCTCGGTTAATACCCGAGGAAAGATCGTTCCTTAAAATAACGATATAAATATAATAAATACCTACGCGACTTTAATAAAGGCGAAAAATACGTAGATATATATTTTTATATTAAGAGTAAAGTGTATCAAGACTCTCCGTTTAATATTTTAATATAACGTCGATAGGACTTAAATTAATATTTGTAAATAGGAGTATTAAAGATTAAAGGATAATAGGCTTCGTATTAATATAAAATAAAATTAAATAAATTTAATAAATTTAATTAAAGATTTAATAAACGTCTATATTTAGAATCTATAATTAAAAGTTTTAAAGGAAATTAAATACGAAGCTCCTATCTATTATTATAATAAAGTTATATTATAATAGAAGTATTAATTAATTAGTTAGGTCTTCGTCGAAGACGAATTAAAAAAGTAGGTTTCGGTATTAAGAAAACCGAGCCCTAGTAACCGAGATACCTAATATAGTTAAGTCGTAATAATATTTATATAAAAATAAAAAGATAACGCTCTCGTTATCATTATACTAATAATAAGAAGTATAATATATTAATAAAAGTAAATTAATATCTTTATTAAAATGAAATATCTTTATCTCTTCGAAGCTTTCGGTAAATTTTATCTAGTAATTATACTCTCCTAGGCCTACTATAGCCTCGATTAAAATATTTTATAATAAATATAATAGTTACCTTTTTATTAAACTCCTCTATAAACTCTAGGTTATTATCGAGTATATATAAGAAATATTAAGTATTAATTTCGTTATTATAATCTTTCTATTTTATAAGATATTTAGGGTTACTTTATATTATTCGTTTATTTAATAAATACTCGACCTCGAATAAAAGAGCTACCTACGGTTTAATTTTCATTTTATTCTTTTTAATAAAAGATAATAACTTTCTAGTATATTAATAAAAATCTTTAAACGGGTTAAATACTAGTTTTAATTAAATAATAAAGACGATAGAGTGAATTTTTATATTAAATAGTAACTCGAGATAATAAACTAGTTTATTAATTTTCTCAATTACTTTAAAAGGTCCTACGCGCTAATTAAAATACTTTTAGTATATATTAAGAATATAATAACTATAGTAAAACTTTAAATATATTAAATAGTCTTTCTTTAAACGTAGAGCCTTATATTTATTATCGTAATAAGTTTTTATAGCGATATTCGCGAATATTATAATACTATTTATTTCTTTATATTTTATATTACGGAGGTATACTAAATCTTTTTTAAATAAATTTAATTATAGTAAATTAATATCTTCCTTAATATAGAAGTCGTAAATTAAATCGTTAGGTACGAATCTAGTTATAATAATAATATTATTAAATAAATTTTAGAAATATAGTAGAATAACGATCTAATTAATATTAGGGTTATCGGTATTAAAGTAGAAATATAATAATATTTCTATAGTCTAGTTAGTATATTTAGACTAATTTTTTATTTAGAGGTATTATATTATAAAAATAAATAAATCGATATTTATTTTATAAAATATATAATATTAGAATAAATTTATAAATTTAGAGTCCCGATTATTAATAATCGCGCTAGGTATATCTTAGTTATAGTTAATTAAAGTCGTTATAAAAGTATTAGTATATATTTTAATATTATTTATATTCTTTCCCGGGATAAGAAGTACGCGCTTAATTAATTTATATATAATAATTATAAGAGTATTAAACCCCTCGTATTCTAGTAGAGCTATGATAAAGTCGATAACTATTATATAAAATAATATTATTAAGGCGGCGATAGGGTTTAATTCCTTATAAATTAAATAATATCTCGTCTAATTTAATTAATAATTAGGATAATAGTCAATATACTCGCGAAGATACTTTAATAAACCTCGAATAAATAGAGATAATATTATTTTATTATAGGTTCGATAGAATCCTCTATAAAAGTTTCCGTTATAAATAAATTTAAAAATCTCTTATTATAAAGCCTTAAGGATATATAAATATTCACGGTCTTTTTTATTCATAAAATAAATAAAACTCGATTATTCCCTAAAACGGAAGCCTTCTAGTAAATTATTTTTATTTCATTTTAATAGATCTAGAGCCTTATTTTATTATAAATCGTCGGTATAAACTTATTTAAAATACTATTTAAATTTATTATTTATCTTAACTAATATATAATAATAAGCGAAGATCTTTAGTAGTATAATTTATTACTTTATTTTATTAAATATTATAGTACTTCCGTAGAGGCTATTAAATACCTCGGTCTTTATATCGATTAATATATTTATTTATAAATAAGATAGTATATCTAATATAATATTAAACGCCCTCGATTTATATTTAATAACGAGGTTAAAACTAGATAAATATTATAAAACCTATACTAGCCTAAGATTAAACTTATCGGTCGATAATATATTAAAAATTATTTATCTCGAAATAAATACCGCGGTAGAGTAATTAATATAAATAATTATAAATAATTTTTCTAATAACTCGATTATATAATATACTTTACGAACTACCTATACGATACCTACTACTTTTAATTTAATAGGCTAGTAATTCTTTTCCGCTATACCGAGGCTTCTATTAAAAAATGTAATTAATTATACCGCGGTATATATAGGCTTCTTAGTATTATTCTCGGTATAATAAATTATAGTAGCGAATCCCTATTTCTTAAATATATTAAAATTAACGAATAATTTCCGTAAAGTACTATAATAAACTAGGAAGATAAGCGACTAGAATATATTTTATAAATCCGTAAAAATATTTAATTCTTTAAATATTAATTAATAATAAAATTTTATTACTATTCTTTTCCTAACTAAATTTAATAACTAAAGATTCGGTATTATAGAAAACTTCGGTAAAATTTACTTCGGTAATAATAAAAACTTTAGTAATACTAAAGTCTTCAATAAGATTTAATTCAATAGTAATTAATCCTAATAAAATTACTATTTTAATAATATTTTTTAAATAAATAAAGTTTTACGTTCCTATAACGGCTAAATATATTATATATACTAAGGAATAAATAAATATAATTATTCTATTAGTTTTAAAAAGATCTTAAGATTTTATAATATAATAGGGAAGTATAATATAGTAATAACTTTAATTTTATCTTCTAAAATAAATATTCCGAGACTATTAACTCTTTATTTTAATAATATAATTAATAAATAACCTAAATAAGATTTACTAGGTAATAAAAATATACGTTTATTTTATAGTAATAAAAATAACTATTATAAATACTCGATATACTTTAGTAAAGTATAATTAAAGATAATAATATCGTCTATAAATACCCTAGCGAAGGTATATAGCGGGTGAAATATTACGTCCGTTTAATATTATTATAGTATAACCTTACCTACCTTAGCCTAGCCTAACTTATCTTAGATTTAATTTAGGTCTAAACTAGTTTCCCTAATTTTATCCTAATATAGTTGGGATAGGAAATAAATAAATACTCCGTACGCTAGTTTTTATTTAAATAGTAGCTAGTCTTACTTTAGTTTTTATCCTTTATCTTTTATCTTAGCCTATTCTTATACTATAACTAGGTTATAATTTAATAAACCTAGCCGTTAGTTTAATGAACCTCTAGATATTAATCCCGTCTCTTAATATTATAAAAGACTAATTACCTAGCTAGTACTCCCTAGTATTAAGATAATTATTATAAAGGATTAATACCCTAACCCCGAAGACCGTATATAATAGTTCCTCGCCGAAATTTAAAATAACCCTACTAGCTTCCTTAATACCTTCGACTACCTATATATTTAAGCCGAGAGTAATTCCTTATTAAATACTTTATCCTTATCTACGCTTCCTCCTCCTCCTACGCTAGATATATAATCCCTAGTTTATACTATTATTTAGGTAATGGCCTAGGTCGTATTTATTATAACCTAAATTATACCTTAGCCCCCGCCCTAGGTATTCGATAAGAATATCTTTAATAATATTATTATTATAGGCCTACGCTCGTCTTCCCCCTTAAATACTTAATAATTTATTTTTTTACGATCTCGAACGCCTCCTAAATCCGAAAAGTTTTTAGATATCTCGGAATATAAAGAGGATTAAGATAAATTAGATATTTAAAAATAAACGTTAATATAATGGATATATATTAATTATAACCGCTACCCTATCGATAGCGATAAAATTATTTATATAGAGTTTAAATTAGCTATCGGTAAGAAGGTCTTTAATTTAATAAATTATTATTAAAAAGAGGGTCTTTATACTTTAACTAGCTTTATTAATTAATAAAAAAAGCTACGGGAAATATATAATAACCCGTTTAAATAAGAGGATACTCGGAATTATATCCGGGAATTTAAATAAGACTTTATACTTTTTAATAAATATTTTAATCTTATTACCTAGAAAAAAGAATATTCTCGAATAAAGGACGAATCCTTAATTAACGCTATAAAATATAATATTAATTATATTACCTAATAGGCCTTTATCTCCTAGAGGAAAATTAATAATTAACGGTTATATACCTTCGATAAATACGTCCGTATATACTCCGAAATCGACTAAGAACTTTAATAAATTAAATACCGTCTACCTCGTTAGAGTACTACTCCTATTAGATTAGGATAAACCTCGAGGAGTTTTATTATACCTCTACTAGCTTCTACCCTTATGGCCCGTTTTATTATAACGAGTATTTTTATTTTTATTACCGTAGCCCTAACCCTCCTATTCAAGGAGTTAATAAACCTCCATTCTACCTAAATTACTATTAAAGGTAAATTAACGAGAACCCCGGTTATTAAAGTTATTTACGAGAAGTAAAGGTTTTACTTTTATTATAAATCGCCTAGGTATAGTATAAGAGCCTATTTAATTAAGCCAGCTAGCCTCCGATCTAGTATTATAATTATTATCGACGACGACGAGAGTATTATAAAAGGAGTTACCCTAGACGCGGGAAAAGAATAGTCCCGGTATAAAGTCGTGTATTAAGACTATAAGTACCTAGAACCCTATATATACCTTTTTATTTATCGGCTATATTATTTAATTTACCTTCGTTATTAATTAAGTTTTCGTTTAAATCTATTATATAACTTTTTAAGACCGACCCTACTTTTTATAATAAATATATAATTATTTCTTATTAATTACGGAATAGTTAGTCTCGAATTTAAATTAAAGCCTTGATTAATACTAGTATATCCGGCTACCTTTTTATTAATTATAATTTTATATATATTTAGCGTCTACCCCTTCGCCTTCTTTATTATTCTTATATCGTCCGACTCTTTAATAACGTACCTACCGTTATAAAACGTATTATTTATATCGTAGAAGTAATTTTAAATATTTATAATTATTAGGAACGAATAATCTTCTTTATTACTAAATTTAGTTAGTACCCCGTCGTAATCGGCCTATTATACCTCTACTATTATAGAGTTACTACCGATTTCTTAAATAATTCCTTAATTTTCGCCTTATATTTTTATTTAAGAAATTATATTCTTAATCCCGTAAAAGTCTTCGTAGAAAATAAACTCTTTCTTATACCTTAAGAAAGCTTTTAGACCTAAGAATCCTAGTCCCTAGTTTTATCTAATACTAGTATAAAATAAACCCTGATTTAAAAAGAGTCGCTAGTATATAAAGAGCCGTTATTATTTATAGACGATAACGTTATTATTAAATAATTAATTCCGACTCGAGAGAAGTTACTTTAACTCTAGGTTTATTAATAGTATACCTAGTCCTAGGTTTATAAAAAGTAAACCTCGATTTAAAAAGGATTAACCTAGTCCTAGGTTTACTAGAAATAAATCTAGTCTTTAGCCTAGCCTAGTATTTATATAAAATAACCTAGAATTTAAGAGGAGTTACTTTAATTCTAGGTTTATTAATAATAAATCTAAATTTAAAAAGAGTCTTCCCCGCTTTAGTCCTAATTATTTATTCTTATAAGAACTAGCTATAATAACGAGTATAGTTATATCGTTACTACCGTTAAGTAAGGAAAGATACTTAAAATTAGGTATTATAACCTAGCCTCGCTTCGTTCTAAATTTTAATATTACGAATAACGAACCTAGTACCTAGTTATTCTTAATATATACGAGATAGGATCTCGATTATTTACCCGGCTTATTATACCTAACGAGTAAACCGCGTTTAATCTATTATTTATAGAAATCGATTAATTCCTAGGTATTCTAGAAGAAATCTCGACCTTAAGTACTTAATTTTATTAAGAATCTAGATATTATAAACTTAAGCCCCGCCTTAATTAAAATTTTAAATTAAACGTTTATAATTAAACTTAGAACCGAGTTATATTTAAAATAAATAGGGAGTTTTACCTCGCCGCCGCCGTTATTTAAGAAGAGCTTTAAACCTATCGAGATAATAAGAATATTAACCTAATTACGATCTTATCTACGCGGTATTATGAATTCTTAGACGTTTTTTCGAGAAAAGACGTTAATACCTTACCCCTGTATCGGTTATATAATTATATTATTAAGTTTAAAAAAGGGCTATAACCTCCGTTATCTAGTTTATATAATATAAATCGTAACGAGATCCTAGAACTCCGTCGTTACCTAGATAAAAATTTTAATAAAGGTTTTATTCGAGTTAATTGATTTTATATCGTGTTTTTTATCCTACTCGTAAAGAAACCTAACGGAGGCCTACGTTTTTATATTAATTACCGAGGGTTTAATATTATTATTATAAAGAATAAATATTCTTTACCCCTAATCTTAGAAACCTTAAATCGATTAAGTTATATTAAGATATTTTTTAAATTAAATATTATATTTACTTTTAATCGCCTCCGTATTAGGGAGGGCGACGAAGAATTTATAATATTTTATACCCGATTCGGCCTATTCGAATATCTTATTATATTATTTAGATTATATAATAACTTTACCTCGTTCTAGTATTATATTAACGATACTCTTCGTAAATTTCTCGATAAGATTTATACCGTATACCTCGACGATATTTTAATCTATAGCGATATCGAGGAAGAGTATAAAATCTATATTAAGTATATCCTCTAGAAACTCCATAAGGCGGGGCTTTAAATAGATATTATTAAATACGATTTCTACGTTAAGGAAATTATATACCTAGGATTAATTATTATTATTAAAGGGATTAAAATAAATTTAAAGAAAATCGATATTATCCTAAATTAATTATAGTTAGTTAATATTAAGGACGTTTAAAATTTCCTAGGATTTATTAACTTCTATCGGCGTTTTATCTATAGGTTTAATAAACTCGTTATATTATTTATAGCCCTAATTAAAAAAGGTATCGTCTTTAAATAGAGTACTCGATATTAAGTAGTTTTTAATACCTTAAAGAAGGCTTTTACCTCCGATATTATCCTAGTTTATTTCGACCCTAACCGTAAAATTATAGTAGAAATAAATATATTTAATTACGTATTTAGGGGGGTCCTATCCTAGTACGACGATTAAGATATTTTATATCTTATTATTTACTTTTTAAAAAAGTATAATCCTACCGAGTATAATTATGAGATTTATAATAAAGAGTTTATAGTAATCGTCCGCGTATTTAAGGAATAATACTTTAAACTAAAGAGATCTACTCTTCTTATCGAGGTAATATCGGATTATAAGGCTTTTAAATATTTTACTTTATCTAAGGCGTTATTTTATTATTAAGTAAAGTAGAGCGAGTTTTTATCCCGTTTTAATTATAAAATTATTTACCGGCCTAGTAAAAAAGATAATAAACCTAATATATTAATATATCGATTAAGAGACCTCCTTAAAGAGGGGGATAAATTAGATCCTAAATATTAGTATTAATACTAGACTATATTAAAAAGAAAAAACCTAGCCCTAGAAGTCCTTAAGGATTATATTTATAATATATCGCTAAATATAGCGACCCTAGCCTTAGTCCTAGTTACTTTAACTATATCGGTAATAGATCTAGAGATTCTCGTCTAACCCTTTTAATTATACCTCGTATTAATTTATATAACCCTAATAAACCCCGATATAGATATTAATTTAGAATTTTAAACCTTATTTATATCCTACGAGCCCGGACTAGATAAAAACTAGCCTATTAACCTAGATAAAGACTTATATAATACCCCGACCTATTAATTATAGGATATAATTAATTAAGCCGATTAATTCGCCCCTAAAGTCCTAGAAATATTATATTCTAAAACGCGCTATTATAGCGGAATTCCCCTCGCTAAATACGAAGATAAGGGTAAAGTTCTCTACTTCCGAGGGAAGAGATATATTCCGAATTCTAGTAAATTACGCCTTCGTTTAATCTAGCTAGTTTATAATAATATCGCGGGTAGTTACCTAGGTCGTATTAAATATTACGAATTAATTAATCGGGCTTATTAGTGGCCTAACGTCTATACTATTATCTAGCGATTCGTTAGGAATTATTATATATATCGAAGAATTAAGCCTTCCCGCTAGCGTACCTAAAGATAACTATATTTATTACCGCCCTTATAACGACGTTAGAAAGACGTCTCGATAAATTATATAGGTCCCCTACCGCTTTATACCTTTATAGGAATTATTTATTAATATATCCTAGTTTTCGTAGACCGTTTAATTAAGATACGGTACCTAGTACTAACTATATCGATAAAAGTAGACGAAGTTTACGACGCTTTTTATTAGAATATATAAAAGCTTTATAAATTACTAGATATCTTTATTTTAGATTAAGGATCTTAGTTTATATCGGAGTTTTAAGAGGCCTTATATAAGCGCCTTAAGATCGATTAACGTATATTTACCGGGTATTATCCTTAGACGGATAACTAAACCGAGTGGTTTAATATTATAATAAAATACTATCTCCGTATATACGTTAACTATATATAGGATAATTAGGTGAAATAACTCTTTAGAGCGGAGTTTTCTAGTAATAATACTAATTTTTTTAATACTCTAGCCTCGTCTTTTTTAGTTAATTATAGTTAATATTTATATATCGGTTTCGAGCCTACCGAGCCTCTACCTTAAAATCTTACCGCCTAAATATATATTTATTTAATTATTACCGATAAATTCGTAACGTAAATAGAAGCCTTAAACGACTACCTCCGCGATAAAATACTTATTATTTAAGTTATTTTTAAATCCTCGGCTAACTAACGAAGGCGCCTATATTTAATATATTTAATAAATAACCAAATATGGCTAAATACTAAGAATCTGAATATTATACGCCCTTTAATTAAACTCGACGATTATAATATCGGCCTTTTCCGAGTCTCTAAAGTTTTCGATAATCCTTTTATAATCTAGTTAAACCTTCTATATTTAATGAAAGTTTACCTCGTTTTCTATATTAACCTATTATAGTTAATAGTTAATAACCCTCTATTTAAATAAGTCCAGTCTATCTAAGAATTTATAATTACCGAAGATAATTAACGAGAGTAGTACGTTAACGGTATCTTAAATTCTAAGTATAATCGCCGTTATAGTCTACTTTTATTAAAATATTACGTTAATTAGGAAGGTTACGTCGCTACGTAGAAACTCTTTTATTACTTTACCCGTTATTAATAATCTATTAATAAGTATTATATCTCGAATCCTAGCGCCGCCGGCCTCTACGAATTACTATATATTATTTAGAGGTATTAGTATAAGGAATCTTTATTATCTTTATCCTAGTCCGATTTTTAAGAAGTTAACCCCCGCCTATACTATAACTTATTCCTTATCCGTTATCGTCCCCTCGGCTATTATTTTATATCGGCTTCGATTAATACTTTATACTACTATATAAATAAATAGTACCCTATAGCCTAGCCCCGCCGTTATCGTCTATAGATAATAATATTAACGCCTAGTCTTATTCGTATACCGCCGTTTATTCCCCGTTCTATCCTTTACCCGTTATTATCGATAACTCGAATACTCCGATACGCTTTTATTTTAACTATTTCGTAACCCTAAATAAGATTTAGGGTTACGAAATCTAATTAATTAAACTAATTATTTATTTATCTTATAGGAGCTCGACTTTAAAAAGGGGGTTATTATTATAATATAGTCTTATTTACCTTAGCCTAGCCTAATTTATTTTAAATTTAATTTAGGTCTAAACTAGTTTCCTTATTTCTATCCTAATATAGTCGGGATAGGAAATAAATAAATACTCCGTACACTAGCTCTTATTTAGATAATAGTTAACCCTACCCTAGTTTTCGTCCTTTATTTTTTATCTTAACCTATTCCTATACTATAACTAGGTCATAGTTTAATGAACCTAGCCGTTAGTTTAATAAACCTCTAGATACTAATCCCGTCCCTTAATAATACTCCGGTACTTCGGAAATAAAGTACCTACTTTAATAAAATATAATTAATTTTATAATAGAGGTAGGTTATTATACTTTTATAAAATAAAACTCAACGAAAGGTTTTTATAAAAAGATTATAACTAAAACTACTTCTATAATAAAGTATTAATAGGGGTTTCTATAATAAAAAGTTAATATAAAAAAATAATTTAAGAACGAGTAAATTATTAATATTATAAAAATAACGTTAATATATTTCTATTTATTCGAATAATAAACTAAAATATAAGTTAATATAATTAAATCGTTACTATTATTATAGTAGTAAAGTTATATTATAATAGAAGTATTAATTAATTAATTAAGTCTTCGTCGAAAATAAATTAAAAAAGTAGATTTTGGCGCTAAAAAAGCCAAGCCTTAATAATCGAGATACTTAATATAACTAAACCGTAATATTTGTTTAAAAATATATTATTTATATAATAGAAGGAAATTATATTAATATCTTTATAATCTTTTATAATAATATAATTATTAAAAATTACTATAAATAATCGCTCGGCTAGTATTATAATTATAATTATAATTACTTTTATCGCGGGTTTAATTAATTTTATATTAAGATTATAATACTAGTTCCCCCCTCTCGACTTTTATTCTCGGAAATTAAACTATTCTTTTTAATACCTCTTTATTAAATTAAGAAATTTAAATCTCCCTTTATTTATTATAAAAAACTCGCTTTAACTTTTTTTTATTATAATTATATATCCGTATTAAAATAATATATCGAATTTTAAGGATTATAAAATTAGTCCTAAATTAAACTAGTATATTTAAAATATATATAATAATAGGAAATATAATCTTATAATATTATCGGAGGAGATATATTATATAGAAAAAATAAAGAAAGGTTTATAATTTTAAATAAAAATTACGTAGATAAAAAATTTTTAATTATAATTTTAATATAATAAAATAAAATAAAATAAAGGCGGAGAAGGAAAAATTAATAAAATAAAAGTTTTAAAATATTAAAGAGTTAGAATTAAATATACGGGTAACCTAAATTATTAATATTATTAATTTTAACGACTTTTCATTTAATATCTCGTCCGAGCTTTTTAAATTATCCTTTAACTTCGATTAATTAAATATTATATATTCTTTTTTTAATATTAACGGAACTTTATAAAAAGTTATTAATAATTTATAAAATTAATATTATATTTTTATATATTTTCTACTTTATTAAACTCTTTTTATTTAATAAAGTATTTTTAATTTATATAATCGAATTCTAAAATTCTCTCGACCTCGATTTTTTTTTTTTTTATATCAAAATAAAAGATTTTTTATAAAGATATAATAAAGTTTATTAACTCTAGTAAAGAGATATAAAATATTAAATTTATTTTAATATCGGTTAAAAGATTTAATTTATAATTAATTAATCTTTTATTTTTCTTAATCGAAAATAATCCGATTTTAATATAATTTAATTTCTTATTTAATCTTTTACTTTTTATATTTTTTATTAAAAAATATATTTTATCCTCTTTCTTTAGTTAAGAATACTTTTTTTGATATTTATTTATCGTTTTTTTAATCCGAGTATTTATTTAATTAATCTAGGTTTATATATCCTAGTATAATACTTTTATATTAATTATATAAATTAAAATCTTTTACGCGTTTAGTCCTTATTTAGATTCGAGGAATATATTAATATATTTACTATAGTTCGCGAAGAATAGTATAAGTTTTATTATATTAGACTAATTATTAAATATTAATTAAATTATAAATAAAAGCTTTATTTAATTATTCTACTTTTTATTAACGTAATATTATAAATGTATTTTTATTATCTAGTTAATTCGCTCCGTTTATCTATCCGTCTATAGGTAGTATATAGTTAATATTCGTAATTTAATTCTAATAATATTAATAAGTATTTTCTAGTAGTTAAAAATAAATTATTTATCTCGGTTAAAAATAATTATTTTAGGTATTTTATAATCCTTAATTAATCGATTTAATAATATAAGGGCGATTTATTCTATCTTATAAATTTCTTTAATTAGTATTATTATAGTATATTTATTAAGTTTATTATAAATTATTATAATAGAGTTAAAGACCTCTACTACAATAGAGTCCTTTAATCTCGGTAATCTAATAATAAAATTTATTATAATATTATTTTAGGGTATCTTTAATATTAAAGTAAATTAAATTTAACCGTAGTTAATATACTTTATAGATTTATTCTATTAATATTCGATATATTTTTTAATATATTTCTCGATATACGACTATAGTCCTAGCGCGTCGTATTTTTTATAGATAAATTTTATAGTTTTAATAACTCTAGGGTATCCTTAGGCTAGATTATTATAATAATCGCGAATAATTTCCTCAAAATATCCTTTAAGAAAATAGGTTTTTTTATTATATTCTAATAATTTAATTTATAGTTATTAACTTTTTAATATTTTAATTAAAGTATCGCTTTTATATCCCTTTTTAATATTATTAATAATTCCGGGAATAAAGATATATAGCGTCGTTACTAGTTATTATATTAGGACTAGCGATTTATCCTATTATTAAATAAAGACTAGTTATATAATTACGTTCTTTTCTCCTATATAGTCTTCTTACTTATTAAATATATCGGCGCGACCGTTATTCTTTCTTAGGGTATAGAAGATTTTAAATTTATATTATTTCAATAATTCTAACTATTTAACTTATCTTCGATTTAATTTTTTTATAATAATAAAGTTAAGAAGATTTTTATAGTTTATAAAGATAATAAGATTTAAATAGTTTTTTATATAAACTCTCTATTATTTTAATACTAAAACTACTACTAATAATTCTTTATTATATATATTATAGTTTTATTCTATTAATAATATCTTTCGTAAATAGTATATAATAGAGTATTATTTATCGTTTTTTATTAGAGTATATAAGCGCCTATTATTCAATCTAAAGCGTCGGTTTCGATTCGAGCTAGTTTATTATTTTAAAAGGAATATAGTACCGGCGGCTTTTTATAAACCTCTTTAAATATCTTAAAAAATTATTATTATTCTTTTCTTTATTAGAAAGTAATATCTTTTTTCGTAATATCCGTTAATAATAAGATTTTCTTAGAGTAGTCTTTAATAAATCTTCGGTTAAAGTTTATAAATCCTAAGAAACTCTATATCGTTTTAATATTATATAGTATAAATTATTCCTTAATACTTTTAATCTTTTTAGGGTTTATATAAATACCTCTAATAATAATTATAAATTTAAAGAATTTAATTAATTCTTTATAAAATTTATATTTCTTTAATTTAAAGAGAAGTCTAGTTAGTAATAAATAAATTAGGATATTTTATATATATTAAATATATTCTTCTTTATTAATAGAGTAAATTAAAATATTAGGTATATAATTACCGTTATATCTAAATATATTTATATAATATTATTAATTAATATTTAGTAGGTTACTAGTGCGTTAGTAAATCCGAAGGGTATTATTAAATATTCGTAATAATTATATTTAGTTTTGAAAGTAGTCTTCTACTCCTCGTCTTTTTTTATTTAAATTAAATTATACGCGCCTCGAAGATCTAGTTATATAAAGATTTTTATTATTATAAATTAATTTTATAATTTATTAATATTTAATAGAGGGTATTAATTCTTTATCGTAATATTATTTAATTTTCGGTAGTTTATATATAGTCGTAGACTTTTATTCTTCTTTATTATAAAGAGGATTAAATAATTTACTAGTAATTTAGATTCTCGAATAAATTCTTTTTTAAGATTTTTATTAATATACCCGCGAAATACTCCGAGTTCTTTTTCTAATAAAGTATAAATAGGTTTAAATATCGGTTATTTACCTAGTTCGAGTTCGATTTTATAATCCTATAATTAATATTTAGGTAATACTTTTATAGTTATTTTTTTTTAAAAAAAATATTTCTATTATTAATATACTTTAAGGATATTAGGAGGTTTATTTTTATTTTTAAAAATTTTAATTTATTCGCCCTATTAAATTCTTTAATTAATATATATTAAATCGGATCCTTATATAAGGTTATCTTTATTCGAAGATAAAGTATTATAAACTTCGACTAAACTACGGTTCGATTTTTTATTTATAATTATTCTTTATAAATATATAAATATTATACTAGCGACGTCTCTAATATACGGAAATATAAATACTCTTATTTTTTAATTAATTATTAGATTATATTTCTTTAATTAAAGTATCCTTAGAATAATATAATAAATAATTATTCCTATTATATCGAAGGTAATTTCCTTATAATAATATTAAATAATAATTAATAACGGGAATATTTCTTTATTTATTCTTTTTATCAATAATTTCGACCCGTTAGTTAATTAAAATTTATATTATTTCTTCTTTTTTTAAATTAATAAGCTAGTTACCTAAATTATTATTTAAAATATAAAATTATTAATTACTCTTAAATTTATTATTATAACGATTTTATATCCGTTAACTTTTACTAGTATTTATATATATATACTATACTAGACTAAATATAAATATTATTTTAAAATTAATATATTAATTTCTTTATATTTCTCTTTAATATATAGGACTAGTCTTTTCTTAATAAAAATAGGAATTTATAATACTTTTTAGACTCGAAGTACCTTTTATAATCTTTAATTAAATAATAATATTATTTATTTTAATTATAATATTTTGTTTCTTTACTATATTTTATTAATTTCGTAACTATAATTCTTATTCTTTATTATAGTTTAGGAAGATTTAGTTCTCCCTTTTCTTAATTTAATAATACGAATAATTATCTTTAATATAATTATTTTATTAATTATAATTATATTTTAATTTTACGATATATTTTCGCTCTCTTAAATTATTATAATAATATTTATAATATTCGCTCGTATATATTAATTAGTATATCTCTTTATATCGTAGATAATATTTATTATAAATATAATTAATTTTAGAGGGTTATCTTTTCTTCTTTTTTTTCTTCGGGTTTTTCTTTTAATATAATAAACTAGGTTTTAAAATTATTAAGATAATTTATTACCTAAAATGATTTTTTAAAGTTTATTATATTTTATTTTTATTTTTATCCTTCCTTTAAATCTTCCTTTAAAATTTTATTATTATTATTATTTAATTCTTCGAGCTCTCGAATTCTTTAAATAATCTTTTTTTTAATATTCCCCTACTTCTCTAATAAATTATTAAATATAATATCGTTTTATATTAAATTCTTAGAGGACTCGGTTATATTATCCGGTATCTCCTTCTTAAATATATTTAATTATTATCGATTTATTATATTTTTCGAATAATAGTTCCTAGCGATATAGCCCGGCTTATTATAATTTTAATAATTTTAATTTTTTTTCCTTTTTATTATTATTTACCCCTTTTTCAAAATTCTTTTATAGGTCCTTTTTTAATAAAATCGAGTTTTATTAATATATAATTATACGGGTTAAATTTCTTATAGCGGTAATAACTAGCCGAATTATATTTATTATTATAAATTTTTAAATATTTTTATCCGTTAACTTCTCCGTTATAATTTTTTTTTATTACGCGTTTATATAATTTATTATTAATCTTAATTATTTATTTTATAAATATATTAAAGTCCTTTATAACGACTCCTATTTATATAAATTTACTTTTTATATTATCTTTTAATCCTCGTCGATATATTATTATAAAAGTAGTATCGTTTTAATCCGTTAATATTATATAATATTAGAACTACGCCGAGTAATCGAATATAAATCTACGCTATATTAAATATTAAATAACGCGAACTATTATACTATTTCCCTTAGATAGTTTAAATATATAATAAATTTCGGCTTTAAACCTAGAGAAATTCTCTATTTAAAATTTTATTAATAAATTATCGGTATCGTTTATTACTTCTATATAATATTTTAGGAATAATTTAACCTATTTCTATATATTACCTCTTATATAGGTTATTATAAAAGTTATTTATTTAATAATTAATATAGTATTCTTATTAAATATAAAGAATAATTAAAGTTATAATAATTAATTATTAAGTTTCTCGCGCTCTTTATAGTAATAATTTAGGCGGGTAGTTTCAATATAATCCCCTTCTTTTATAATATTACGTTTTTTAATATTATTTTAGGTATTTAAAATTAAGATTTTTAATAATCCTAAAGTATTTATCTTAAAAGTATTTAAAGTATTAAAACTCTCCGTTTAATATTTTAATATAATATTAATAAAACCTAAATGAATATTTATAGAGAAAAGTATTAAGAATTAAAGAATAATAAATTTCGTATTAATATAAAATAAAATTAAATAGATTTAATAAACTTAATTAAAAATTTAATAAATATCTATATTTAGAATTTATAATTAAAAATCTTAAGGGAGATTAAATACGAAGTTCTTATTTATTTAAAAATATATTATTTATATAATAAAAGGAAACTATATTAAAATCTTTATAATTTTTATAATAGTATAGCTATTAAGTAAGAGTTATTATAAATAATCGCTCGGTTAGTACTACGATCATAACTATAATTACTCTTATCGCGGGTTTAGTTAATCCTACGCCAAAATCGTAATAAAGCGTAGACTTGAGATAAGAAGAAATAATTTAATTATAATATAAGGAAAATATTATAATATTATAATATATACTCGCCGACCGCGTTAATTAGTATATTAAATAGATTTCTTTAATAACTCTAAAAAAGCGGCTAGGATAAATATCTAAATTAAGAATATTAAAGAAATAATAGAGGTATTAAAATAAAGAGTAATTTTTTAATAATAATTATAATAATATAAAAATAATAAATATTTTAAATTAGAATTTAAATTAGAAATCTAAGATAGATTTTATATATTTAATTCTACTAAATAACTATAGGCGATTAATTTAGAATATAGAATCGAATATTATATATATTTTAATAAAGATTAGTATATATCTAAATAACCTAAATAAAACGAGGAATCTAGATTATATTAATATCGTAAAGATATAAATTACGAGCGCGATTAATATAGTTAATAAATACTCGTAAATAATAAATATTTTTATAAACGAGTTTAAGAATTTTAAATAACCGCGAGTATTTTTAGCGCTCACGAGCGGGCCTAAATATTCTAAATAAATTAGAATTCTCGGAGTCGCTTATACTTTTATAAATAAAAGAACTAGTTTTTTCTTAACGAAAATAAAAACCTATAATACTTTTTAGACTCGAAATATCTTTCTTATCTTTTAATTAAATAATATTATTATTCGCTTTAATTATAACTTTTCGGTTCTTTATTATAATATATCTAGTTTTGTAATTATAATTATTAATCTTTATCGTAACCTAGGAAGACTTAGTTTTCTCTTTTCTTAATTAAATATTATAAATAATTATTCTTAACGTAATTATTCTATTAATTATAATTATATCTTAGTTTTATAATATACCTCCGCTCTCCTAAATTATTATAATAATATTTATAATATTTATTTATATATATTAATTAATATATTTCCTAGTATTATAAATAATATTAATTATAGGTATAATTATTCCTAAAGTTTTATTTTTTATTTTTCTCTTTTTCTCCGGGTTTCTTTTCTAATATAATAAATTAAATTTTAAAATTATCGAGGTAATCTACTACCTAAAGTTATTTCTTAGAATTTATTATATTATATTTTTATTTTTATCTTTTCTTTAAATTCTCTTTTAAAGTTTTATTATTATTATTATTTAATCTTTTAAGTTCTCGAATTCTTTAGGTAATTTTCTTTTTAATATCTCTTTACTTCTCTAATAAATTATTAAATCTAATATTATTTTATATTAAATCTTTAAAGAATTTAATTATATTATCTAGTATCTCCTTTTTAAATACATTTAATTATTGTTAATTTATTATATTTTTCGAATAATAGTTCCTAGCGATATAACCCGATTTATTCTAATTATAATAAATTATTACTTTTCTACCTTTATATTATTATTTATTTATTTTTTAGAATTCTCTCGTAGGTCTCTTTTTAGTAAAATCGAGTTTTATTAATATATAATTATACGGGTTAAGTTTCTCGCGGCGGTAATAATTAATTAAATTATATTTATTATTATAAATTCTTAAATATTCTTATTTATTAATTTCTCCGTTATAATATTTCTTTATTATATATTTATATAATTTATCGTCGATCGCGATTATTTATTTTATAAATATATTAAGGTCTTAAATATTAAATTTTATTTTTATAAACTCGTCTTTAATATTATTTTTTAATCCTCGCCGATATATTATTATAAAAGTAATATCGTTTTAGTTCGTTAATAATATATAATATTAAATTTATACCGAGTAATCGAATATGAATTTATATTATATTAAATATTAAATAATACGGATTATTATATTATTTTCGTTAGAGAGTCCGAATATATAATAAATCTCGGTTTTAGACCGAGAGAAATTCTTTATCTAAAATTTTACTATTAAATTATCGACGTTATTCGACTCTTTTATATAATATTATAAAAATAGTTTAATTTTTTTCTACGCGTTACCTTTAATATAAATAATAGTAAAGATCGTTTATTTATAAATTAATATAATACTCTCGTTAAAAGCGAAGAATAACTAAAGTTAAATAAATTAATCGTTAAATTTCTTATATTTTCTATAATATTAATTTGAGCGAGAGACTTTAATATAATTCCCGTTTTATATAATATTACGTTTTTTAATATTATTTTAAATATTTAAAACTAAAGTCTTTATTAATTTTAAAATACTTATTTTAAAGATATTTAAAATATTAAAACTCTCTATTTAATATTTTAATATAGTATTAATAAAACCTAAATTAATACTCTTAAAAAGAAATATTAAAAACTAATAAATAATAATCTTTATATAAATAATTATATATAACTATAAAAATTAAACGAATTTAATTAATAATTTAATAAATATTTATATTCAAAATCTATAATTTAAAATCTTAAAGTATTATAATCAAGGTTCGTTTCTAACTTTAATAGATTTAATATATTTAGTAAATTAAGAGCTCGTTTACTATTTAGTATATTTTATAAATTAATAAATAAATAAGCGCTCGATTATTTAATATAAATAAAATATAATCGAGTAAATAAATAATACGATTTTCTTTTACTATATAAATATCGTATTTTTTTAATAAATAAAAACTTTATATTTAACTTCCTTAAAACTTTTAATCCTAAATTCTAAATATAGATATTTATTAAATTATTAATTGAGTTTATTAAGTTTATCTAGTTATATTTAATTATTTATATAAAGATTATTAATTAATTAATTAATTAATTTATATACCTACTCTAGTAAAACTACTTTATTAATAAGGGAGTTCCGCGAATACTCTTTTAATAGGGTTACTAGCGGCGCCTATTAACTATTAAAGAAACCTCGTTAGTTAAAAACTCTAATTTATCGATAATTTATTTCCTCTTTTTACTAGTTAGTAGCCGATAGTTATAATTATTTTAAAATATTATTTATCCTTCCCTCCGTTTCTTTTTTATTTTAGTTTTAGATTTTATTTATTTATTTTATAAGCCTATAGGCCGCTTTATTATAAATTTATTAAATAATTAATATTTACGGCCCTCTAGCCGGTAGTTTCTTTTTTTCCCCTCTTCTTTATAAGTCTAGGTATATCGCTAGGTCCTAGCGGTAATTTAAATTATACTAGTTATTCTTTAATAAAAGAGAATTAGCCGAGTTATTTTATTTTGATTATTTACCGCGCGGTTATATATATATTTTAGGCCTATATTAATATCTTCCTAAAATTATATATATTTATTTATTCTATTAGCTCCGTTTTATCCCTAGCTAGTTCCGGGTAAAATAATAGTATATACTTTATACTCTATTTTCTTTATTTATACTAGTAGTTAGCGCTACCGACTATAAGTATTTTTATTCGGTATAAGAATTTATTTAATCCGATTTTATTATATTTTAGTTATATTATTATAAAGTTTTTAATCTTCTTTAGTTAATTATAATAATCGAATCGGTCTCCGAATAAATCTCTCTTTTAAGCCGGGTTAATAATTTATATAAAAATCGTTATTTTATAACTCTTTTATTTATTTAGTTATTATTAACGGGCCTAGTTTTTTACTTTTTAATCGATAACTTTAATATCTTAATATTCTTCGATATCTTCGATTAGGTTTATCTAGTCTTTTCTCCTCTTTATAGTTATAATTACTTTATATTATTTTTTAAATCCTAGGACACGAAGTACCTAGGTTTCTTTTTCCGTCGATAGTATTAAAGATACTTATTATTACCTACCTCCTCTATACTAGAGTTTATTCTAGATCTATATATTTTTTATAATTATAACTAAATAGGTCCCTCGACTAGTTTAATATCGTATTACTAGGCGGTCTAATTAAAGGTCGATTAACGCGATTATTAATTTAACCTCGAGTATTAGAATTAAAATAACTTTAAATACTCCTAGGACCGTTTTAAAGTAGTTATTTTAAATAATTATTAGTTTCTTTATATATCTCTTTATAACCTCCCTCGTTTTTTTTAGTTAGTATTATATCGGAGCCGTAAATATTAATATTAATCTAATTATTATATTATATACCGTTTTATACTTCGCGAAGGTAGCGCTCTATATCGAACTAATTACTTATTTTATAGCGCGGCTCTAGTTAATCGTTTTAATTTTAATTTAGGTTAGATATAATCCCTATTTTAATTTTAAATTAACGTATAATTTTAAGACCTTAATATTCGCTTTAAATTCGATAACTACGTTCCTAAAATTTATCGTTATTTCTATATTAAACTTCTTCGGTATTCGAGATATATAAATTAGCTCGTACTTCTAGAGGGTAAATAATACTTTATAAATAATTATTTACCCTAGGTAGATATCGTAGGCCCGTTTTAAATTCGTATAATTCTTTTTTATACTCTCGCTATAGGCGAGTAAGTAGATATCGTTTATAAATCCTCTAACCTATATTAATAGGTTTATTTTAATATACTCCTCGAGTAATAATATATTAAAAAATAGAAAGAGTATTAGTAAAATAAGTAATTTTTATAAGATACCTATTATTACCTCCTCTATTATACTCGTTCTTTTTTTAAATATTACGGATATAGCTTTATTCGATAGAAAGTTTATTATCTAGTTAACGATTAGGCTAGGTACGCTTTTTATTCGTAAATTATATAATAATCTTTTATATAAGATATTATTAAACGCTCCCGTTATATTTAATAATAATAGGTTTACTACCTTTCCCCTCCCGTTTTTACTATAGTTCTATATAATATATATTATATTTATAAGGGTCTCTAGCGCGGTTTTTATTAAACGCTTTTATCTAACTTTTATTTATTATAGTAATAGTAATTCGTACTCCTCCGCTATATTATTTAACCTTCTAGAGATAATTATTTCTAGCGCTTTACTAAATATATCGAGGAGTATAATAAACTTATATAACTTTAACTTTAAATAGTCGCCTTTTTCGATTTTTTAAAAATTATTATATTAGTTTTCTTAAAGTACTTTTAGTAGTATCTTTATTTAAGGTAGACCTAAAATAAATAAATAATAACGTTTATTACTCCCGTTTTTATTATAATTTTTAGGAATTAATTCGGGATTCTAGTTATTCCTAGCGCCTTATCGGTAGTTAGATACTATATTATTTTATATACTTTTATCCTAATTATTTCTTAGTTTATTTTAACGGGCTTTAAGTATTTTATTCCGTCGATATTATTTAAATTTATTATTAATAGAGGGGGGAATAAAATTCTTTATAAAGTTTTTATTTTACCCTCGAAATCTCTAGTTTTTCCTCCTCTATTATCTTTAATAATTAGGAATTAAGGGAGTTTTTTAAAATAGTTATTTTTCTTCTTTCTTTATCTCGCGAGTTTTTATACTCCCGCCGGCTTTAGCGAGGCTTTATATATATTCTCCCGTTAAAAAAAAATTCGTTCTTTAAATTATATATATTCTTTTATTATTTATTATATTTAGGGCCTTCTTTATCTAAGTATTTTAACTTCGTTTATACTCCTTTATATATTTCTTTATCTTTAATATAATATTAATATAGGGGGAGTTCTAGTAAAATTTAACTTCTTAATATAAGCGGGTTTATAGAATTATAAACTCGATGATTTTTTAAAAACCTCCTATTATTTTATTTAAATATTAATCGATATTTTTATTATTTTTAAACTTTAGTTTCCCTAGTACCTAGTAGAGGGACTTTATACTTTATTATATTTCCTCTTAAATAGCGTTATCCTTAATTTTTTTTTAGGTATAATAAATATATAATATTACCCCTTTCTATATTTACTCGAATTCCGTTATTATTAATTTATAGTCGGAGTTATAATATAGGTCTTCGCGGACTATAAAGTTATTTATAACCTAGTATACTCTTCTTATAAAGAATAATAAATCGATTATATTTTCTTATCCTCGGGCTTTTTATATAATAGATATTTTTAATAACTTTAATTTTATTTCCCTCGACTTTATTATCCCTAGGAGATAATCGGTTATAATATAATATATATATCGCCTAGTATTATTCTAGCTAGAGTAGTAGAGGTTAAAATTCTTTAAAAGAATATATTCGCTTTCCTCTACTAGCGCTTCCTCTAGTAATAATAATATTAACGGATTATTAATCGAGGTATATTATATTAATAATAGGTTATATATATTATAAATCTATATTTTTTTATAATAAGGGATTCTTTAACTAATAGCCTCTTTCTTTTTAATTTTATTCGATCGAGATTCCTTTTTATTCCTTCGCCCTTTAATATAATTTTTATAAAGTATAAATCGCCTCTATAGTAGATTAATTCTTAATTATTTATATCGATCCTTTTATTTATATAGAAATATATATAGGTCTTTAGGCCTCCTTTATATACTAGGTAAAAATAATTAATATTATTATTATATAGCGCCTAGGTAATAGGGTTTTAACTAGGCTCTTAAATAACTAAAATATTAATATTTTTAATTTATTTATTTTAGAGTAACTTTATTATTAATTTCGATTCCTTTTTAATATTATATTATATAATTTTAAATTAGGTACTATAATTTATTATATATTAATATTATATCCGTAAATTCCTCGTCTATTTCCTAGTTATTTAATAGTATTAATTCTAGCCGGTTTTCGTTTAATTAATCGAATATTATTCTTAGAAGGTTATTTAGGACTTAAAGGATTACTTACCTAAGTACTATTATTAGCCTATTATTTTATCTCGGTTTCTCTATTTTCCTAGGTATAGTGATAACGTTTTAAACTTTATTAATTATATTCGTTATTATTTTCCTCTTCCTCGCGTCCCTAGCCGGTATTAATATAAATTTATTATTAATTAATTATACCTAGGAGCTTAGAGTTATTATTCTCGGTAAAGCCGCGAATTACCTAGATTTATTCTCTAATCTTTATTAAATTCGGTATATTTTTTTTTACCTAACTAGGTACGCTTTACTCTAAAATTTATAATATTTAAAATAAACCGCGTAGCGCTTTTCCTTCGGGCTTTTAATAGTATATTCGTATAATTAATATAATTCTATATATATCCCGTATTTAGGTTAATTTTTATAAATTAAAATTATATAATCGTACCCCTAATAGTTAAAATATTAGCTCGGGTTATTTATTCTCTCCTATCTTTTATATAATAATAATTATTCGCTTTTTAAAAACCCGTCCGTTATTAATCTATTTATTATATCTAGGTCCGGGATTTTAAGAAAGAGTATTAAATACTTTTTTTTATAGTTATATTTATTTAGTTTAAGGGCGAACCTTAATTATTTTATATTTATAATATTTAATCCTAGGTATAGCCTATAGTTTTTTTTTTATAATATCTTTATTATTATTTTTTAATTATTTATATCGATGGCCTTTTTCCTTATACTATATATTATTATTATATAGGTTTATCTTAGTACTCTCGCTAAAGGGTTAATACTTTTTATTTATTTAATTATTTTCTTTAACTTTTACCTTACCTCTATCGTTATATAATATAAAACGAAGTCTCCTCTCGTTATTTATTTTACCCCGATAATCGACTCCGCTACCGAGTAGGCTTCGTTCGGGAATATTTTAATTAATTAAGAATTAATTACCTTCCTAAATTATCCTCTAATCTTAGTATTATTTATTTTAATTATTAACTACTTCGCCTTCGCGCTAGTCGCTACTATAAAGGGAGGGGGGTTCGTTTCGGCTATATATTTTAATAAAATAAATATATTTCTACGAGTAATATTAGCCTAGTTTTATATTAATAATATAGATATACTCCTCGCCCTAAATTTTTAAACTTTTTATTTTAGCGACTCTATTTAAGCTAGTTAAAATATACGTTTTTCTACTAATTTTTATATATAATTAAGAATTATTCTTAATATAATCTACGTTAATTATAATTTACGGTATATTATTTATTATATCTCTTTATACTTTATATCTTTTATAGTCTTTATTATAATTATTATTAATTCTTCTAATATTTTTATACCCTCTTTATATTCTCTTATTCGATTACCCGTCCCCTTTATTTATTACGACGTCTTCGTTATATTAGAACGCGTTAATAGCCCGCGTCTACCCTCTACCCTAATACCTCGAGTATTATCTCTATTTTTTTTATTTCTTTTTATCTCAATTAATTTCGTACCCTTAATAGAATTTTCCTCGTCGTATAATACCCGTATTTTAAGATCCTTTTTTTTCTTAGACTATAAAATCACGTTTTTTATAAAGACTATTATTTATTAATCTTTAATACTTATCTTTAAGAGTATTAATTTAGGTTTTATTAATATTATATTAAAGTATTAAATAGAGAGTCTTAATATTTTTAATATTTTTAAAATAAATATTTTAGAATTAATAAAAACTTTAATTTTAAATATTTAAAATAATACTCGAAGACGTAATACTATAAAAGATAAGGACTATATTAAGGTCTCTCGCCTAGATTAATATTATAAAAAACCTAAGAAATTTAATAATTAATTTATTTAATTTTAATTATTCTTCGCCTTTAATAAAACTATTATATTAATTAATAAATAAATAATTCTTATTATTATTTAGATAAAAGGTAACCCGTAGAAATAAATTAAATTATATTTAAAATATTATATAAAAGAATTAAATAATATTAATAATTTAATAATAAAACTTTAGATAAAGAATTTCTCTCGGTTTAAAATTAAAATTCATTATATATTTAGACTTTCTAATGAGAGTAATATAATAATTCGTATTATTTAATATTTAATATAGCGGAAGTTTACGTCCGATTATTTAATATAATTTTAATATTATATAATATTAATAAATAAAAAAATACTACTCTTATAACGATATATTAATAAAAATTAAAAATTAATATTAAAGATAAGTTTCTAAAAATAAGAGTTAATATTTAGGACCTCGATATATTTATAGAATAAATAATCGCGATAAATAATAAATTATATAAATATATAATAAAGAAGTATTATAACGGAGAAATTAACGAATAAAAATATTTAAAAATTTATAATAATAAATATAATTCGGTTAATTATTACCGCCGCGAGAAACTTAACCCGTATAATTATATATTAATAAAACTCGATTTTATTAAAAAGAGATTTATAAAAGAATTTTAAAAAGAGGGTAAATAATAATATAGGGGAAAGAAAATAATAATTTATTATAATTATAATAAACCGAGTTATATTACTAGGAATTATCGTTAAAAAATATAATAAATTAATAAAAATTAAATATATTTAAAAAAGATATACCGAATAAATAACTAAATCTCTTAAAGATTTAGTATAAAATAATACTAAATTTATTATATTAGAAAAGAAATCCGAAGAAAAGAAAAAAGAGAAAAAATAATTCTTTAAAATTAATTAAATTTATAATAAATATTATCTACGATACTACGAAATATATTAATTAATATATATAAGTAAATATTATAAATATTATCATAATAATTTAAAAGAGCGAAGGTATATCGTAAAATTAAAATATAATTATAATTAATAAAATAACTACGCTAAGGATAATTATTTATAATATTTAATTAAGAAAATAAAAAACGAATTTTCCTAAATTATAATAAAAATTAATAATTATAATTAAGAAATTAGACGGGTTATTGATAAAAAAAAAATATAATTAAAACGAATAATATTATTATTTGATTAAAGGATACGAAAGGTACTTTAAATTTAAAGAATATTATAAATTTTTATCTTCGTTAAGAAAAAACTAGCTCTTTATATTAGAGAGAAATATAAAGAGATTAATATATTAATTTTAAAATAATATTTATATATAATTTAATATAATATATATATACGAATACTAGTAAGAGTTAACGGATATAAAGTCGTTATAATAATAAATTTAAAAATAAGTAATAATTTCGTATTTTAAATAATAATTTAAATAACTAGTTTATTTATTTAAAAAGAAAAAGAACGAGTTTTAATTAACCGACGGGTTAAGATTTTTAACCAAAAAGAGTAGATAAAGAAATATTCCCGCTATTAATTATTATTTAATATTATTATAAGGAAATTACTTTCGATATAATTAAAATAATATTTTAATATTTTATTTTAAGAATATTTTAGTTAAAGAAATATAATTTAATAATCGATTAGAAAATAAGAGTATTTATATTTCCGCGTATTAAAGACGTCGCTAGTATAATATTTATATATCTATAAAAGATAATTATAGATAAGAAGCCGAATTATAATTTAATCAAAGTTTATACTATTTTATCTTTAAAGAAGGATAATAATACGGTTATACCGATTTATTTATTTATAATTAGTTTTCCTTGGTACCGAAGTCTACCTATACTAGTAATTCGCTTTAAAAGAAGATAATGAATTAATTATTACCACTTTATAGAATATAACTTTATTAATTAGTAGTAACGGTATTTATACGTTTTAATAAGTGTTATACTATATTTATTAGACGTTCGATCCACTAGTTATATAGTAGTACTAGTAGTCGAATTAAAATTATTCGATAACGTCCTTTTATCCGTACCCCGTCTTCTTTACTAGTTTATTTCGGTGGAATAGAATATAACCTATACGATAATTTTATTAGAATAAAATACTACCTCCTTCTTCTCTACCGAAGTAGATAACTCTACTATACTAAAGCCTACTACGATAATATTAAGACTATAAATATTATACTTCGGTATACTATACCTAGTTATCTAGTATAATTATAGAAACCTTCCGCTATAATATACTAGTCTATTAAAGTAGGTATTACTATAATTATATCTTCGGCTTTAGCGAATCTATTATATAATTCGCCTAGAACTATACTATATCTTTAATAAAATCGGTTAAGTATCGACTTTCCTTAAAGGGGAGAAACGCCGCTAAGATAATCTAGAGTCGTACTAGACTTAACCCTATTCAAATCCTTATATATTACTATTTCTTATATAAATTTCATATACGGTTATTCGTTATATTCTATCTATTTATAGGAGTATTAAACGTTTTATTTTTAAAGTCGAAAAAATAAATAAAAATTAATTCGTCTTTAATAAAAGTAAATTATAAAGAATTATTAATTTATTAACTCTTAACTTTTTTACCTCCGTAAAACTATTATTATAATATCTAGTAATATCGCTAGTCGTAATACTATAGTCTTAGTATTCTAGCTCGACGAATTTATATAATCGGGCTACACTTTCACCGGCGAGGTCGACGATATTATTTATTATATTATTAATTATTTTATTCGGCGGAATTTCCGGTCTATCTAACCCCTTCGTAGTTTTAATCCTCGAGAGTAATAAATATAGTTAAAGTCTACTAAGGTACCGAGCTAATTAAACGATTAAATTATTAACGTTATTATTTTTTATACCGTTATAATACGTTTTTAAACTAGTATTTAAGCGACTCGATAATCTCTTAAAGTACCGGCGTTAATTAGAAATATACCTCCTTCGTCCCCGCCAAGTTCTAGGTAAACGCCTTCTTCGTTATTATTATATTCGATATCGCTATTAGGATATTCTATTAAATAGACCTCCGTAGAAAATATAATCTATTAAAGACCCCTCGGATTTAACTAATAACCGTAGTAATCTTTAACTATAACGAACGCGGGCTTTAATAAAATATAATTTATAAAATTTCATAATTTTATTATAAACTTTATAGCGGTATCTCCCGAAGGCTCTTTTAAACTATTAAGACCCTAAGGCCTATAAGATCCCTAAGGCGATAATACTACTTCTATTATATCGAAATAGAATATAATTAACCTCGGATTCTTCGACTCTATATATAATAGTAAATCTATTAATATAGGGTCTAGTCTCGAGTATATTAATAAAGAAATTTATTTCCGCGATATATATTTCTTTATCGAGCGAGCTAAGGACCTAGTAATTATTAAAGATATTATAATATATAAAAATCTTTAAATTTACCTCCGCGGTATTATTTTAAAATAGTATACCGTTAAGTTTTTAGACGCTAAAAAAAGACTATCGAAATATAATACTATTAATATTAATATTACGGAATAAATTTAATTATTAACGGGAAGATTTAAAGAGCCTTCGAATATAACTATTAATATTATCTTTAAGGAATATTATTTTATAAAAGATACTAGCAGCCGTCGTAAACTACGTAAATATATATAGAAGATTTTAAGGTCTATTAAAGATACGGGAATATTACTACTATAAAATTAACTTAATATTATTTATAATAAAATTAATTTTAAGTTACGACGTAATATTAAGAGGCCCGAGAATAATACTATTATTAATAGTTTTCTAACGAGCCTCGATAACTATAAATATAAATAGTAGGCTCTAGTATCTAGAAAATTAAATAAATAGAATCGATCGGTTCCGCCGAACCGTAGTAATAATAATATTAATAATAACTACGGATAGTGTCAGCCTTAGTAGTATAGTTAATATTAAAACTTTCGTTAACTTTTTATTTCTTATCGTCCTACCGAAGGTTTCGGTAGAGGTTATAGACCTTTATATAACGGCGTACCTCTTTATAAAAGTAATAATACTTCCTACGGAAATAATTTATATAGGTTTTTTTCGTCTTCTTCGTCTTCCTTTTAGCCTTAATAAAATAATATTAATTAATAATAATAGTAGAATTCTAACCGTTTATAGCCTCCCGTAAAATAACTATAAATAATAAATAAAAACTTAAATCCGTTATTTAGGTAGAAAATATTCTCTCTTAAATACTAAGATTAAAGCTCTAGAGTAAAAAGATTCTTTAATAGAAATTCTTTTAGGAAACTCTTTTCGACTTAAAGAACCTACTATATTAAAAACTAAAAAGTTATTAAAGACGTCGGCCACGATAAAGATTAATCTATAAAAGTCTTCCGCTAGACCGAAAGTCTTTATAACGAAAATAAAAATAGTTACTATAATAACTAAAAAGATATTTTTTATTAAAGTACTACGTGGGTTAGTAAATATATTAAGGATATTATTAATTTAGAGGAACCTTATAAAGAGATAATTAATAATCTTTTTATCGAATAATATATTATAAAAGTAATCGACACGACTATTAAAGTAGTTTACTAATTATATAAATAGTTATTTTCTTCTAATAATAAACTATATATATATTCGATAATACCGTAAAATATAGTAAGTTCTACTATAGCTTCTATATTAATGAACTTCGAAATATTCGTCTTTTCCGTCTCACCGAATTCCGTAACTAGGGTTATTAAATCTATATCTATTAACGGAGTTACTCAAGGCTATATATTTCGTAGTTACCGATATATTATTATTAAGGTCTCTATAAAGCTATATAATTAACTCTACGAATTCTATTTTAATACTAGATATATTATAAACTTTATAGACCGATAGTTTTTAAAGAATTTTATAGAACTCGGCCTATAGGTTAAGGTCTATAAAATATCTACGGTTATAAAAGTCCGTGGCTTAAAATCGAATAACTATAATATTAATAAATTCGTTAGTATCCCTATATATATTCCTAGTAAAGATAATAATATCGCCTTAATTACTAGGGAATTATATATCGTCGACGAACTATCTATTAAAGTTTTAATAGGTATCGATATTATAAAACTAGAAGAAATTATAATTAATACTAGTAGAGACCTAGTTATTATTATATATTATAATAACCTCGAAGTCCCTATTTCTATAATTACGAAGGGTACTAGGATAAATACTACTATAATTAGTAAATTCCGCTATACCGTACTAGTATATATAGATATAGTTATTATAGTTAAATTTATAAAGTCGGAGTTTCTCTAAGATCGTGATCTACTATTTAAACCTTATTAACTTAATATACTAATAGTGACCGCATATATCGTTAACTATAATATAGATAGAATTATAGTCCGGAATAATATCGATCTATTTATAATTATTAGCCGATATATTAGGCTAGGAAAAGTAGTTAAATACGAAGTAATTAAATACTTCTAAGTTAGTACCGTATATACTAACTTAGTTATAAGGTTACCGAAGACTTTAGTATTCAAGTTTTTAATTAAATCCTACTTTAAGGCCGGTCTAGTTATAGTAATAATCTTTAATATAATACTAACTCCCCGTATATTTAATTCGATAATATCGAATACTCTAGGTTTTATAATTTCTAGTTTAATATTTACTCTATTAAATTTATCTTCGGTAAACCTCTTTTAGAATATATTATTAAAGTATATTTTATAAAAGGCTTCCGTAGCGCCGAACGTTTTATCTTAACTAGAGATACTATACTTTATAAATACTATAATTTATAGGAATAATATTTCCGCCTTTATAATTTCCGACGTCGTCGATTCGTTTCTAGATCTATAGAATTGAAGATATTAGAAACGTAGCGAATATCCCGGAATCTAAATAAATAAAGATTCTTCTTATTAGTAATTAGAAACAACTCTATAAGGCCGGCTAAACTCGTATATATCTACTAAATAAACGGGATAAAGAGGTAATTAACGAAACCTTCGACGAGTTATATTAATAGAGAAGAATAAAGTAAATTATTATAATAATATCTTTCTCCTTCCTATATTTTATAGTTTAGAAAGATATATTGTCCGGGCCTAAAGAACGCGTAGTCGTCGATATTAAAATATTAAATAAAATTACTATACCTAATATTTATCTAGTTCCCTTATAAACGGAAATCCTAGTACTTTTAATAAATACTATATATATCTTAATAATCGACGCCGCTACGTTCTTCTATTAATAGTAGGTTAAACGATATTATCGATACCGTTTAATAGTAGCTATTTATAGAGGTTAAGAGATATTTAACGTCTTTATTATAAGTTACCGGAACTCGCCTATTTATATTTAGCGAATAATCGACCGTATACTTCGTCTATACCGAAAATTCTATCGAGTATATATAGATAATATCGTTATTTTCTCTAAATCCTTAATATAATATATCGAGTATTTAATACTAGTGTTCTAAGTACTATTAAATATAAATATTTCTATTTCTATTAAAAAATCTTTCTTTAACTACCTATCCGCCTAGTTTTTAAATTAATATATTAATATTTTAAATCTTACTATATCTAAAGATAAATTAGTAATTATACGGAATCTTTAGTTTCCCCGAATACTCTAAGTATTAAAATAGTATTTTAGAATAACGGGCTACCTAAAGTAGTATATTCTATATTATATAATAATAATTAAGCCTCTATAGGACCGTAAAACGTTATTAAATTAATATTATCGGAATATATAAAAGGAAAGTATATAGGGTAATACTCGTAAATCTACTATAAAAAGATCTCTCGTCGATATATTTATACTAGCGGAACTTAACGCCTATAAATATTTATAGGAGCTCTTCGCTAGTTCTACTATACTATATTATACTAATTTAAAGAGACCGTTATTTATTAATCTAGATACTAATAAGGAGTAGGGATTCGGTATATATATATATTATATAAAAGACGACGATACTACTAAAGCGCCGAAGTAGAAATTACTATAACTTATTCTTTTCTTATTAAAGTAACTAACTTCTATTAAAATAAAATACTAATTAACCGAACTAGAAATAACTAGTATCGTTTAGGTTATAAAGAAGATTCGCTATTTTATCGAAATAATTAATAATACTATAATTATCTATACCGACTATACTTCTACTATAAATATAGTACGGTAGATTTCTATAAATACTATCTTTATTAAGAAGTTAAATTTTAGGTTAATCCGTATATCCGAATATTTATAAAGATTTCGAATTAAACTAAAATATAAACCTAGTAAAGCGAATATTATCCTAGATACTCTATTATATTTTACTAGTCGATTATACCGCCCCGAAATAAACTAGTTAATCCTTAATGTATTTTTAGTTTTTCTAGTTATTATTATCGCCGTTAACGAGGACTTTAAAGGCCGAGTCTATAATAATTACGAAATAGAAGTATATTAGGTTAGGATTATAACTACGGTAGTAAAAAACGCCGTACTCGGTAAAAATATAACTAGACTACTATATAAACTTATTAATAATCTATTCTACTTCGACGATATCGAATATAGGTATAGACTTCGCTTATATTTACCGACTACTCTAGAATATAAAGTATTCTAGAAGATTAATAATAATATAGAGTACCCTAGCTACGCTAGGACCTATAAGAAACTTATAAATAACGTTTATATATTTAATATATTAACGAAACTATATAAATACCTTAGATACTACCTCTACTATTAGTTATATTAAATACTATATCGGTAAAGCGGTGAGTTAATATTCTACTGAAAAAGGCGGAAAAGGCGCGTAGATCTATTTAGTTTATATACTAGCCCTAGAGATCGATTTAATACCTACTTTCGTCTAAAATATCTAAATACGCATTTAGTACCTCGACTCATTTTGAATAATTTTAAATAAATTAGAATAAACTAGTCTAAGTAGTACCGGTAGATAATTAGATATATATAACTATAAGTAAATTATATAGACTATAATACCGCGCTAGCTTAGAGAGTATTACGCGCGTATATAATTTTTATAAATCGACGTAATTTAAAATCGAAATTAGACTAGCGTAGTTATAGCGCTCTATATAGCCTTAGCGAGCTACCCGGCGCTAGTAGAAAATCACGGATTTAAAATCTTAAATCCGAAGTTACTATTTTTAGGGTTTTTATTAAAAAATAAAATTTTATTTTTTTTATTTTTTTGAATATTCTCTTTTCGTTATTTTTCCGCCAAAAGCTAAGAAAATACGGATTTAGTACCTCGACTCTTCTCGTACGGGCTCCCGCTTTACCGATATAAGATATTAATTTTATAGATCTCTATAGCCGATCTACTTACCTACTAGGCCTTTCTATATAATAATTATTAACTTTATTCTAGTATTACTAAAGACTTCTATAGTAGAGGAGGATTACGTTATATTTATTATATATAAATTTAGTAAAGTAGTAATACTAATTACGGGTTAAATAAATTAGAGCGGGCCTTAATAGGCCTACCGGCTACTAACTCGACTACTCTTATTAAATTAGGGTCTACTAGCCGTTATTATCTTTAATCGAGACCGTCGGTTTATCGGTTAACTATAGAAGTAGATTATAAATGAATTTAAAATCGATATACTATATTTAACTACCTATTACCCTTAGATTAACGGGTAGTTTAAAAAGTTAAATAAAATTATCGAGATCGTATTACGCTACTTTCTTTTAATAATTAACTATAATAAATAACTAGTAGTACTACCGTAGTTATCCGCGGCGTTAAATAATTCTACTAAATATAATAGTATACGCGTATTACCGATAGAGGTCCTATATAACTTTAAGATTAAGAAACCGCTAGATTTACTACGAATTAATAAACTTAGCCTTAATAATCTTAAGGTAGTTAATATTTTAACTACTCCTACGGAAGTTTTCTAGGATATTAAATACCGAGAAAGCGCTTTCCCTACTACCGTCTACCGCCTTAAATATATCGACGTTTAAGACGTTATTACTTTTACTTTAATCTATATAAAAGAGTAATATAACGTCCACTATAAATTAATATTCTTTAAGGTCGGTGATTTAGTATATCTACGATTATACCGCGGATATTAAATAGTTAGTGTACTCTCGAAGAAAATAAAATAATAATTTATAGGCCCGTTCGAGGTTATCGAACGGATTAAGAGGTTTATATACCGTTTAAAACTACCCTCTATTATAGTTATTTATAACGTAGTATTAATAGTTTACCTCGAATTAATAATAGTATTTAACGCGGATCCCTACGGTAGATACACTATAGTACCGCTACCGATTATCGTTAATAACGAGGACGAATTGGAAATAGATAAACTACTACGGAAATAATAATATCGATTTAGGAAAACTAAAAATATAATTATATAGTACCTTGTTCGTTAAAAGGGATATAGGCCTAAAGATAATAAATAGATATCTATTAAATAACTATAATATATTTTAGTACTAATAAACGAGTTTAAACGAGTTTATAATTAATTCGCTAGGATAATTTACTAGCCTTTCGGCTTTAAGGAAGGTCTTTCGGTTTATTAGAAATACCCTATTATTATTATATTAGGCTTATTCTACTTAATGGAAATACCCTATTATAGGTTTATATTATCGGGGCGATAACTTTGTTTATAAAGTAGTAACTGATATAGTTATACCGATTTATTTATTTATAGTTAGTTTTCCTTAGTACCGAAGCCTACCTATATTAGTAATTCGCTCTAAGAGAAGACAATTAATTAATTATTACTACTTTATAGAATATGACCTTGTTAGATAACTTTATACGAGGATCTAATTTAATATATATTAAATAAAGACGTTAATAAAGCGAATAAATAAAAATTTCAAAAAATAAAAACGAATATTCTAATATTCTTAAAAATATTCTTAAAGAATATTAACGATAGAAGTATCTTTTTTAGGAAAAAATAACTATAAAAGTATTATTTAAATATTAATTATAAGATTATAAAATCGAACTCGAACTAAATAATTAATTAATATTTAGACTAATTTATACTTTATTAAAAAATGAACTCGGAGTATTTTACGGGTATATTAACGAGAATTTTAAAAAAAGATTTATTCGAGAATCTAAATTATTAATAAATTATCTAATTCTTTTTATAATAAGAAAAGATAGAAGTTTACGGTTATATATAAACTACCGAAAATTAAACGATATTATAATAAAGAATCAATACTCTCTATTAAATATTAACGAGTTATAGAATTAATTTATAATAATAAAGATCTTTATATAATTAAATCTTCGAGGTATATATAATTTAATTCGGATAAAAAAAGGTAAAGAATAGAAAATTATCTTTAAAATTAAATATAGTTATTATAAATACTTAATAATACTCTTCGGATTTATTAATATATTAATAATCTACTAAATATTAATTAATAATATTATACGAGTATATTTAAATATAACGATAATTATATACCTCGATAATATTTTGATTTACTTTATTAATAAAGAAAAATATATTTAATATATATAAAATATCCTAATTTATTTATTACTAGTTAGACTTCTTCTTAAATTAAAGAAATATAAATTTTATAAGAAATTAATCGAATTCTTTAAATTTATAATTAATATTAAAAGTATTTATATAAACTCTAAAAAGATTAAGAGTATCGAAGAATAATTTATATTATATAATATTAAAACGATATAAAGCTTTTTAGGATCTACGAATTTTAATAGAAAATTATTAAAGATTATTCTAAAAAAGCTTTATTATTAATAAATATTATAAAGAAAGATATTATTTTCTAATAAGAAAAAGAATAATAAGAATTTTTTTATATATTTAAAAAGGTTTATAAAAAGCCGCCGGTACTATCTTCTTTTTAGAGTAATAAACTAACTCGAATTAAAATTAATATTTTAAACCTCGCGATAAAAGTTTATATTCTTTAAGAAAAGGATAATAAATAATACCCTATCGTATATTATTCGCGAAAGATATTATTAATAGAATAGAATTATCATATTTATAATAAAGAATTATTAATAGTAGTATCTATATTAAAATAATAAAGAGTATATATATAAAAGTTATTTAAATCTTATTATCTTTATAAATTATTAAAATTTTATTAATTTTATTATTACGAAATAATTAAATCGGAGATAATTAAAATAATTAGAATTATTAAAATAATATAGATTTAAGATTTTCTATACCCTAGATAAATATAATAATCGCGCCGACGTATTTAATAAGCGAGAAGACTATATAAAGAATAAGAATATAATAATATAACTAGTTCTTATTTAATAATAGAATAAATTACTAGTCCTAGTATAATAATTAATAACGACTCTATATATCTTTATTCCCGGGATTATTAATAAAATACGGGAGAGATATAGAAATAATATTTTAACTAGAATACTAAAAAGTTAATAACTATAAACTAAATTATTAGAATATAATAAGAAATCTTATTTTCTTAAAAGATATATTAGGGAAATTATTCGTAATTATTAAATAACTAAGTTTAAGGATAGCCTAAAGTTATTAAAATAATAAAATTAATTTATAGAGAATACGACGTACTAAGGCTACGATCGTATATCGAAAAATATATTAAAGAATATATTAAATACTAGTAAAATAAATCTATAAAATATATTAAATATAATTAAATCTAGTTCGCTCTAGTACCGGATATACTATAGAACGATGTTATTATAAATTTCGTTATTAAATTATTAAAGTTAAAGGACCTTATTACGACGGAAACTTTTAATTCCGTTATAATTATCTATAATAAATTTAATAAATACGCTCTAATAATATTAATAAAATAGATATCCAAAATCGAGTAGATCGCCTTCGTATTATTAAATTAATTAATTAAAGATTATAATATCCTAAAATCGATTATTTTTAACCGAGATAAATATTTTATTTTTAATTATTAAAAAATACTTATTAGCGTTATTAGAATCAAGTTACGAATATTAATTATATATTATCCTTAAATAAATGGATAAACGAGGCGAATGAACTAGATAAAAAAGATATATTTACAATATTACGTTAATAAGAAATGAAATAATTAGGTACGACTTTTATTAATAATTTAAATAATATTTAATAATAACTAGTTTAATATAACTAAGTTTATATTATTTTCTATTAATTACGGGAAATATATAAATATATTTTTAAAGCCTAGAAACGGATTAAATATTTATAAAACTTTAATTAATATTATTAATATAAAGGTTTTATATAAAGATATAAAAACCTAGATAAAATTAATAAATACTTGAATGAAAATAAAAATTAATAAATATCGAAGAAAGTATCTTTAATTAAAAAAGTAGGATAAAATATACTTTTTAATAAAAAATTTAAAAAAGTAAAAGACTAAATAAGAAACTAGATTATATTATAGTTAAACTATTCTCGATAAAGAAGGTTAAAGAATTAATTAATTATAAACTTAACCTTCTAATCGACGTTAAAGTATATTTAATATTCTATATTTTTTTATTAAAATTAGTAGACTCTTTAATACTTTTATAAAATACTTTTTATTTTTAAATCGAAGAAGAAACGGAGTTCGAGGTTAAGAAAATCTTTAAATAATAAAATTAAGACTATTTTATTAAATAAAAAGAATACGATAAATTATAAAATATTTAGGAATTATTTATTAATTTTATTAATTACCGGGAACTCCTATAAGAGTTTTAAAGATAAATATTTAAAAAAGTTAATCGAGGGTTTTAAAATAAAAGGCGCTAGAATTTAAAAATTCGTCGATACCGGAAATGTTAATAATAGTATACTCGACCTCCGTAAATTTATTAAATTCCTTTAAATATTCTAATTTCTTTACGTTTTAAAGACTTTTATTAAATATCTTTTATTTATACTCCTTTAGAAATTTCTTTATTAACGAAGTCTTTTTAATTTCGTATATTTTAACCGAGCGACTTCGTTCGCCGCTTTTTATATAATCTCGGTTTTTTCTTCCTCGCGTTTTAAGTATTTTATTACTTTATTAATACTCTCGAAGTTTATAATAGACTCCGCCGGTCCGTACTTCTTTCTAGTCCTAATATACTCGCCGTATTTCTTCGATAATAATAATAATCGATATTTAGTTTATTATATAATATAACGTATATAAATAATTATAATTATGAACTCATTTAATATACCTTATTCCTAAAGATTAATATATTATTTAATTTAACGAGAAGATATAAAATTATTTTTAAGAATTAAAAAGATTAAAAGAGAGAAGTAATATTACGATTAAAATTCGTTTCGGACTTTAATAAATTGAATATATTTAATAAATTAAGAGCTCGCTTACTATTTAATATATTCTATAAATTAATAAATAAATAAATACTCGATTATTTAATATAAATAGAGTATAATCGAGTAAATAAATAGTACGATTTTCGTTTACTATATAATTTATATTTCTTTAATAGATAAAAGCTTCGTATTTAATTTCTCTTAAATCTTTTAATTCTAAATTCTAAATATAGACGTTTATTAAATTATTAATTAAATCTATTAAATTTATCTAGTTATATCTAATTATTTATATAAAGACTATTATTTATTAATCTTTAATATCCCTCTCTAAGAGTATTAACCTAGGTTCTATCGACGTTATATTAAAGTATTAAACGGAGAGTCTTAATATAAAGAAAGTTAAATACGAAACTCTTATTTATTAAAGAAGTATACTATTTATATAATAGAAGGAAATCGTATTAAGAGTAATATACTCTATATATTTACTCCTATATATATAGTAAATATATTTATATTTATAATATTTATTATATTAAATAAAATGAGTATTTTTTATAATATTACTAGTCCGCGTATATCTTATTATAATAATAAGTCGTAATATTACTAATATAATATTAATTAATAATTATATTATTATATAATAAATTTAAATATTATTATTATATAATAAATTTAAATATTATTATTAAAAATAATTTATTAATTTAAATATAAAATTTTATAAATATTTTTATAATTAGTAGTTAAAATAAAACGAACTAAATATAATATTCGAATTTTATATTTAAACGTACTACCTAGAGATTTTATAATAAGCGGAAAATATTAACTCGAAGGGGTTTAACGAGCGGGAATTAATTTAAAGGGGTTTAACGGAGTTTATTTTAAAAAAGAACTAAAGAAGTAAATTATAATATATATATAATATCGTAACGATTCTACGTATTAGACTATAATCGTTATTTATTTATATTTATAGATTATTTTATTTATAATATATTAGTATTGATAATATATTATTTTATCTTTAATTATTATTTAATTTTATTTAATTAATTATAAAATACGAAATAGAGTTTAGAATAAAAATAAATTACTCGTACTAACCTATTAATTAGGTACTAGGTATTAGTAGTTTATAAATATATAAATATAGTAGCCCTTATATTTACTAGGCGTAGTACTATATATATACCTCTATAAGAAAGTTAGTTGAATCGAAAGATTCTAGCCTAAAATTAACGAAAGTATTGATATCTCTCTATTATATATATTCTCGAGCGCTAGCCTTAGTAGTTTCAAAAGTAATACGACCGTACCGAGCTACCTAATCATTAGTCGTAGATTAAACGATAAATATATAGTATTAGGATAAACGCGTTAGTATAAATATAACACTTCTTTATTTTATTATAATCTTTAGAATTCTTTTAAGCTAGTAGACGTAAGATTCTAAATATATATTATCTTACCAATCTACTAAGTATACGGTCTACTGACGGTATCGGATATTTAATACAGTATTTGTACCGCTGCCAGCAATCATAGCCCTCCACTAAGGTAGTATATCTGAGGGACTGAGGCAAGATATAGCAATAGCAACACTACTCTAGCAGGCCTACCAGAAAATGTATATAAGGAACTCCCTCATTAGTGAAATAGTGTTACTAGAGTAGGTGTATCAATCAATCAATCAATCAAACCTCCACCACTGCCTATTGACAGGCGTGCACTCCAAAGCGAATTCTGGGAGACTTCATCGAAGAAGAACTCGCTCAACAACTCATACGCTCAGTCTCACCAAACCTTCGAACCATCGAAATGGTCCCAGCGTCAGTGAACGGGACAAGCATAAGTCACGCACATGTTGCACTGAGACTAACAACTTTTTATCCTGGTGTTGATGTTGCCATAGGTGCGATAGAGAGACATACTGTTACTGGTTCCAAGCTTACGAAACCGCTCGTTTGCCAAAATTGCCCCGATGCTAAGCAGGCGTAGAGCGGTCTGATCGGAGAAGCGGTAATGATATTCGCACAACCTAGTTACAGTATATGTTCGCGCCACCCTAATGCCATCCCACGTCCGCACCATCATCGACGCCAAATTGCTCTGAATCTCAAACATGTATCGATCTAGCGCAGAAGAATATCTCAACCGATCTTGAATTTCCGACGGCCGCCTTATAAGATTTCAAAAATTTGGAGCCACCACAATATCTCGTAAGCCTTACCAACTCTGTTCTGAGAAGCTCTCCAGGCCCCTCTTCTTACCGGGTGGCTTAGTTGGCCAGGTACATTCCTTGTTGATAGTGGTCACAGTAGGCGTGGGACCGATATTACAAATGCATTCATGTCCCAGAATTACTCTCCTGACGCCAACTTCATCTCGAACCGAGCACGACGGTGTCGTGCCAGGAGGTGGCGCCTGGGACGTCGGCTGAGCTGTCTGTTGGCCTGCCGGGTGGGCTGTCGCCGCGGTCGGGACGCCAGAGGGGAGCCCGCCCGTTTACTCCATGAGTATGTAGTCCCACTGACTGTTCCGCTGCCGATTCCGGCAATTTCTCCGCCCGCACAGGAACATTGGGGAAAAGAGTAGTGATTTCCATACTGGGGATTGCAGAGGCCCTGGAAATGAAGAGTGTTAGTGTGGCTCATTGAACGAGGATTTTGTATCGTAAGATAAAAAGGGTACAGCTTACGTCATGATGTAACAATTTGGAATTGATATGACGGTGCTTCCTGACGTTGTGCTTGTGTCTCCGTAAGGTACCTCGTCGCCATCTTGAAAGCCAGGAGGTGGTGTACCCGGTGGGCATATTTCGGGATCTGCGAGGTTCCACAATAATCTTACGTTTCCCCTAGTAAGAGAGGAGCCTAGTCCGAGCTGCTGCTTTAATCTGATGACCCTCTGTAGCGGGTCATAATTAGCGAGATTGCCAGAGAGGCTGGAAAGTCCTAAGAAATATATACCGAGTCCGGAAATTGTTGCAGCAGCTAGTATCCCAGGAGTTAGTATATATTTCATACTCGTATCTAGGAAAAGCATTAGCGCTGGACAATAATACCTATCATACGAGACACTTTGGGCCCGTTGGGATTCCTCCAGCCTCCGCCTGGCCGAGGAACATTGATATGAAATGAAGGCGCATAAAGCGTAATGACTGGAGGGTTTGTTCCAGGAGGGTCCACCTGGCTCCCGTCCAATCTGTTGCCATCTGGCACCGTGACTCCACCGATAACCATCATATTTGGCACAGCCGGAGGTTGGCCATTAGACGGACATGCAAAGACTTGTGGGTACTCGTCCACTGGCTGCCAGACGGTTAAAGTTAACAGGGAAAACCATGATATGGGTACTCGTACATACCGGATTGAAGCGACCGTTTCCAGACAGTGCAATAGGCTACATGGGTCATTTACATCTTTCATTGAGTTTTGGTACGCTAGGCCGTTAAGAGAGTAGGCTTACCAACAGACCAATACCTATACATTTATTAAGCAGTATTTGGAGCTCCCCAATCCATACGTCACCTATCAGACCAGGATAGCCATTTTGAGCCAACGCCGCGACTGACCAGCCCCAAGATAAATTCATGATTGCAGTTGCGGTCTTTTTCTGTTCTCACAGGATATTAGCTGCTTCTCCGGCCTATAAGTAGCAAGAGAATCACATACGTTTGCATTATAGGTGGGCAGCCAATCGTCATACGCTTGCCGTTCGCCATTTAAAGTTGTGTCAGGAGTGATGAGACATGTTTAAAAAGTAAGTTACACCACATGGCGACCACTCCAAGAACATGTCTCCCGACTCCCGGCGACTTATGGACAGGTAAGGGAATCTTAATTCCGAGAAGACATACTTGTACACCATTCAGCCGTGCCCCAGGGTCACCACGTTTCGAAACCCGCACGATGACAGGCTTGCTTCTTCTCGCAACGCCGTGTGTCTTACCTGTGCAGTTGCCTGTTATGGATACGTCATCTTCCAGCCCATCGCTCGGACTTGCACCTGTGGCTTGGAGGTATCTTTTGTTCGAAGCAACGTATCTGGAGAATTCCTATGTGATTGGTTGGCCATATCTTTTTAGCCTTCGGGATGAGGAAGTTTACATCAGTAGTGCCCAATCCGGCGCCAGTGTTGATGATGTACACGGTTTGGTCAGTTCCAGCGAGCAATACGCTCAACATTTCGAGTGACTGGATTGACAAGATGTCAACCAGGCACGCAGGCTGTCTACTAATCTCAGTGCTTCTATAAGTGATCTTTACTCTAATCTCTTGTAAGGACCGGAAAGCGTCAATTTCAGTGCTCTCAGGAGGTACTTTTGCGAGCGCTCTGAGAGTCTCAAGAGCAAAGTACTAAAAAGGTGGTAAGTCTCCAGCTTGTAGTGGCAGACGTTGGATGTCATACAATGGCAACAGGAGTGGAATATAGCAAGTCCCTGCTTGTTGAGCGATGATTTAGGCATCTTCCCTACACCAAATGCATCTTTCATCACGGCTTCTAGCCATTGAGCAAGCATTCTTTTCGGCTTCGAGGTCTCGCAAGGCCCAGTGTCCTTGTCAAATCTGTCACGCACTTTACGCGATTGATAAAAGCTCATCAACAAGACTCACATCATTAAAGATGCATTTTTCTCCATCAGTCAATCCTGAGGCTTTTTTTTCGGTTTCAAGCAAAGAAGAAAGGAACCGACCGCTATGAAAATAACATGAGCCATTGTGACTACCCTCGCGCTTAACAATGGCTCTTTCTTGCATGATTCTTTCTTCGTTTGTACCATTGTATTTCCTCGCCCTCTTGCAGCCATAAATACGATCTTGACCTCAACTTGCTTCCATCCCCATCCCACAACGACTCTCACACAACCGACGCAAACATCAACTAAACCACAGAACTTCAGGAAAGCACCCCAACCTCTCGACGTCACCATAGACGAATACCAAACCACAATGACAGAACTCGCTTTCAACACCAGCCTGATCTGCTGGCGCTGCTCAAAATGCGGCCAAAACAGCGTCGATAGGCAAACACCCACCACAGAGGAGGCGCGCTACCCCCAACCCCTCATGACAATATGCGCCCAACGGACAAATCAGGGTGTCGGTGGTATGATATGCCAATACGAGCGCGCAGAGCTGAAAGACGATGCACTAAGAGAAGCTGCCATTATGATCCCACAAAGTTCTTCAACAGAGCCAGGACCACTGCCTGAAGCCGCTTGGGACCAATTATGTGAAGGTATTGTCTGCCCAGCAATAGAACCAGATGACCCGTATTGGGATCCGAAATGCACAGCCTCATGCACGCTTGATCTAGGGGAGCATACATACCGTGACTGTTGCATGGGAGCCAAGTGCATGGGTGGTAAGTGCGTTATTATTGGGGAGCATACTTATGGTGATTGTAGAACTAGGTCAGAGCAGACAGAAGTGGTACAGGTGGTGAGAGCTTCGAGTGAGAGGAGTGGAGAGTTGAGTGGTGTTAGTTTGAGGCGGAGTGCGAGGCTGGCGGGGAAGGGGAAGAGATTCTATGGCCCGAATTCGAGGATGTGATGTTAGAGAAGTGAGCAGGAGATTCCTCATCTGGGTTGTGGTAGCACACTGTCTTTACTATCTTAAGCATATAGTAATTAAGAAAGCGCTGTGGCGCAGTACGCCTTTTACACACATGTCTCATGATGATATCAAAGCTTCAGAAGGGTACTGTTCTTGCATCGCCCTAGTCATCATGTGCTTCCACGAATATCCACGGTATCCAGAACCTCCAGTTCAACTAGATCGGGAAGGCTATCCGACTGTTGTAGAATTGGCAAGTCTTTCACTCGGGAAAGGTTGCGAAAGGTAGGATTGGATGATAGAATGCTTCAGGACATCACTGACCCTAATCCATATAATACCTAAGGATGAGATTACACAATGCTCTGCAGCTCAACTTCACCAAGAACTTGGAGGGGGGCAGGGTGATTGGCTCTGAATTTTGTATTATTGGCAGGGTCTCTACTCTAATTGCCATGTGATTGATCATGTCGGCTGGTTCAATACCTTGCCCAACAGTGATAGCCCAAAGGGGTTGACTGTATCCATTCCTTAGTGTTGTTCCGTCTTCACCATCTTAGCATATGGTGACCGATGAAGTGCTACTGCGGGTTACACTTTTTGCATCATTAATCTTGCCATTAATATCACACATTAGTATTTTTATTATAATACAAGAGCAATCAGCCCGACACTAACACCGACCACTACAGTCGTAAGTAGCGTGCCAGTACCTGACCAGCCTCTCGAGCCAGCTCCTGTGAAAGCAACAGGACCAGAGCCATTCGATGGTGCTGTGGTCGAACTCGGTCCATTTCCAAGACCACCCATGATCAAACCTCCTAGGCTTGCATCTGCTTCTGAAGAAGCTTCTGCCGGAGTCAATGGTACGGTCGAAGTACCTATTTGAAGTCCTGAAGGTCCCAGTGAAATTACCGTCCCAGCTAGTGTGATTGCCGAGCCGCCTTCTGTAAGGGTCTGACTGCCAATGGCGAAGCCTGTAGGCGTAGCTGTAAACGTCTGATCTGCTACTGTGAAGATTGAGGTCATCGGTGGCGACAGAGGCACGGTCGAAGTACCAATCTGTAAGCCCGAGATCCCCAAAGAAATAATAGTTCCCGATAGTGTGACTGCGGATCCACCGACCGAAAGCGATTGGCTGCCGATAGCGAACCCAGTAGGTGCAGCCGTGAAGATCTGACCCGCAACTGTGAAGACCGATTGGGCACTTGATGGCAAAGGCATAGTCGAGGTTCCAATTTGTAGTCCAGAAGGTCCCAACGAAACCACAGTCCCAGACAATGTAATCGCTAAGCCACCAGGTGAGACAAATTGACCAGCCAGAGAAAAGCCGGCTGGAGCTGCCGTGAATGTTTGACCCGCGACGGTGAAGATGGAATTAGGCGCTGCTGTTGGTAAAGGCATGGCCTTGCCATTAACCACGAGACCGCTATTCCCAGATGGTATTGCTACGACCGTACCATCTACTGTGGCGGGGCTACCGCCAGCGCTAATAACGGCTCCATTTGCGAGCGTAACCACAGAACTAGCAGCTAGGTTCGGTGCTAGATTCGGCGCCTGCTGTAGGACTGCGCCGGGGCTTGTTGGAAGAGCATACGTTGTTCCGTCCACTGCAGCTACTGATGAACCAACTGAGATGGTATGGCCGGCCACAGTTGCGTGCTGACCGGGAGCGATGGTTGAGCTGCCGATCACAACCCCACCGTTCGAAGCTCTGACGATCGACTGGCCTGCATCGAGTACGGGTGGTGGAGTCGGTAATGCTTGCAGTACTGCTCCATTACTTGAGGGCAGTGCATATGTACTACCATCTACCACTGCTTGTGATGAGCCGACTGAAACCGTATGGCCAGCTACATTAGCTTCGCTTCCTGGTGCAATTGTGGAGCTTCCAACAATTAGACCGCCATTCGTAGCTTTGACGGCGGACTGGCCTGCAACCAGTAATGGCGACGGAGACGGTGAAGCCGGCGGTGCTTGCACGATTGCTCCCGCACTTGGTGCAAGTGCATAGGTGCTACCATCAACCAAAGCTACGGATGGTCCAGCCGACACGATATGTCCAGCCACGCTTGCTTGCTGTCCAGGTGCGATGGTAGAGGATCCAATGACAATTCCACCGTTGGAGGCTCTGATAATAGAATGGGCCGCGATCGGGGCTGGAGCCGTAGGCGAGGTAGGGGGTAAAGCGTATGAAGACCCGCCAACGATGACATGATCGGATCCAACAGAGAGTGGAGTACCACCGGTAATCTGCGCTGTCTGACCTGGCGCGTATGTAGAACTCGCTATGACGACTCCACCGCCAGGATCCCTGACAATCGTGTTCCCAGCAGCCACGACAGAGTTGGGCGCCGGAGGATTGCCTGCGGCTGCACCTGGGTCTTCTTGACCGTTGCCAGCGGCAGGTGGAGGACTTGAGGAGCCTGGGATTTGCGATGGGTTCGAGGATCCTTGCCCTTTGTTCTGTCCCGAAGGTGGGTTTTGCGAGGGTGGATTCTGAGTGGGTGGATTTTGAGAGGGAGGGTTCTGTGAGGGCGGATTTTGAGTGGGTGGATTTTGAGAGGGAGGGTTTTGCGAGGGTGGATTTTGAGAGGGAGGGTTTACCGAGGGTGGATTTTGCGAGGGTGGATTTTGAGAGGGAGGGTTCTGTGAGGGCGGATTCTGAGTGGGTGGATTTCGAGAGGGAGGGTTCTGTGAGGGCGGATCCTGAGTTGGTGGATTTTGAGAGGGAGGGTTCTGGGAGGGCGGATTCTGCGAGGGTGGGTTCTGAGCACCGGGTGCGACAGCGGGGCTGCTTTGATTCGGATCCACTGGTGCGTTGGCCGACTTTGCAGGACCAGAATTTGGTACGCCAGGATCTGCCGGATTATGATCCGGCGGCTGGATGTTCGCAGGTGGAGGATTCGGTGCCTGAGACTGTCCAGGATCAGAGGGAGGCACCAATAGGGACGCTCTATGCTTAGGATCTTCGTTGGGTACTGTTGGGGTTGCTTGAGCATTGCCAGGATCTACAGAGGCTCCAGGACTCGCAGGAGGTGGGGTCGGGCCTGGAGACGCCATATTGGCTGCCTTGTGTAGGGCGCTTGGTGGATCGAACGAGCCTTCGAAAGCTCCGGTGCAAGTACTCCATGACGGATCTACGGATAAGATGTTCGAGGGTATTGAGAGAACTGGCCCTCGCGCGCTACTCCCAGCCTGGCCAATTCGCCACTCGCAGGTCCCCGTAGTTTGAGCACCAGTGGGGAATTGTAGCTGTGTGTAATTGACTGCTGTATACAATTGGAAGCCCGCTGGTGGTCCATCGCACATTGAAGTTGACAATGCTTCTGGCGGGTAAGCTATTCGATGTTCTGGAGTCAGCATTGTCTCTTTGAGGTGTGCAATGAGCCACAACACGTGTTTCAGGAATTTGGTCCGAGTGGAGACCCGCGAAATATGTCTTACAGATGAAATGAGAAGAGCGAGTGCCAGGAAGTCAGTCCGAAAAGACGTACCAATCGTAGTGTTGTATGTTTCTCCAGAAGGAAAATATTTTGGTCCAAAGGCTGGACAATTGTAAGGGGCTCCTAAGCTGCGGTAGGCTACATAAACCGAAGGCGATATACTGTACAGAGATCAGAGCCGCGGACGCATTACACGGTTCGAGATAACTCACAATGTAATCTCATTAGATACGAAACTGTACGGGGTTGGTGCCGCAGCTGGTGCTGCAGTGATAGAAACATTGTTGGCCGTTGATAGGTTTCGATGGGCCAGTAAAGAATTTGGACGTCTTTCGCACTGACCACACATTGCACGCAGCAATCTCGTGGCGGCGTGTAGCTTGGATCCGTCACTGTCTTAACTGTTGCTGTCTGGCTCCACAAAGACCCATCCGAATTCATCCCAGTCACAATTGTTGGCGCCGTAGTGACGACAGAGCTGGCTATAGCATTACACGAGCATGCTGTTGAAAACTGCTCCGGACTTGGTGGTCCGTTGCCAATTGGAGCAAGGCCATGTGCTTGGACTGGACACATGGATGCAGATGCGCTGGGCTGTGTTCCAGTACTGACATAGCCGCTGGTCCCTGCCAATGAGGGCATTGTTGCATTTGCAACATATTTGGGGAATAATGCTGCTTTGGAACATCCTGTGTCAGTAGAGAAGCTCGTATGAAATTTAAATCGTGCAAGATATTGCTGCCAGACCGAGAATTTAGACTGGGGACTCAGTCAACGACCAAAAATTAACGAGTTGACTGCATGAGCGTTCAACTCAGAGATGCATAGCCCTAAACGACGTGGATTTGAGAACATGATGCAATCTTTGACGACGAAAGCAAGAGTCTGACCACTTCGGGAGCAACTCACATGGCGCTGCCTCTGTTAGACTTACAGTCAACGAGAGAAGTCCCACAGGAAGCGAGAGGAAAGGTATCATCATTGAATGAATACAGGCATGAGCGAATGACTGAAGAGAGAGAAAAGAGAGACGGGACAGAGAAACAAATCGAATACGGAGTAACCGTGCGGGCACCTCGCTCGAGTATAGCGAGGTGCCCGCACGGTTACATGATCCTCGAATCCAAATTCCAATTCTCGCAGTGTGCAGGCCCTCCATCTTGAAACGCAGGCCAGCTGCGCCGCACCCTAACAAGAGATTCTTCAGCTGAAAACATGTAGCCAATGAGCATGCCAATCACTATTCGTTCTCACCTGTATTAATCCTACCTTTTCTAGTGTCCGTAGAGTACTTAGCTTCCGAGATGGAGTGGCTCTGGGCAAGTCCTGAACCAACATGTAAGCGCGCAAAGCTGTGACGGACGCATGAGGATTTTCGAGCCGTGGAGAATCCTTCAACATATTCTAGCGATATGAGAAGAGATGCTCGCCGTACATCACATGCGTTCTTCCTGTTTACATTATACGCATAGATTATAGAGCAAAAGTCTAAAGCAAAGTGAAAGGGGAAAACATTGTAGATTTCGTGCCAACGCATGGTGGCGCTCCAAGAGGCACCGTTCAACGATTCTTCGGCTGGACTTCAGCCACACGTTGACTCCTGCGACCTTGTCACGATTCCGGGCTCAAGCATGTAATAGCAACGGACATGGAACTCCACATCTGGGGCAATGCCTTCTCTCTCCCATCCATTGACCCCCAATGTCTTGCCGCCGTGGCCTACTTACAGCGAACTGTACCCAGAGATGAATGGGTTCTCATAGCTAGCTCTGACACAGCATTGAGTCCGACGAGTAGGTGAGCCTCTAATTCTCTACCCGAAAACCCCATACCAAGAAAGAACGACCGAGCTGATCGTGTCTTCCGACAACAACAGAAGAGTTCCCAGCCCTCCGAGATGGTACAACAACAATCGGTGGATTCCAAAACATCATTGACTACCTCCGGCAGAAGTCCGATGGACAATGGGATCTAGATGCCCAAGTCGACGATCCAAAAGATCGCGCAGATATCACAGCCTTCTCTTCCCACATCCTCACCTCAGCCCAGCCGCTACTCGACCTCTCCCTCTACGTATCCTCCGAGAACTATGCCCTCACTCGCTCGGCGTACACACCTATCGTGCCGTGGCCGACGCAATACTACATTCCACTTTCCCAGCGTTCTCTAGCGAAAGCGCGGACGGAGAATCTGGGACTCTCGAGTCTGGATCTGGACACGGTGGATGACGCAGAGTACAACAGGCGCAAACTTGACGACCTGATACCGACTGGGCTCCGGACTTCAAAGCAGACGCTGACGGGTCTGTTAAAGGAGAAGGGGAGTGGGAAGAGATTCAGACTCGACGGCTTGCTCGACGTAGCATGCGAACCGTTGGCGCAACTACTCGGCTCCAAGAGATATATGCTATCGGATGAGAATCCGTCGAGTTTGGATTGTCTGGCCCTGGGATACCTGTCACTGGCTCTTATACCGAAGGTACCGCAGAAATGGCTAGCGGACGGTATGCAGGCGCGGTATCCGAAGCTTTGTGCCTACGTCGGGAGAAGCGTGAAAGAGAACTTTGGTGGGGACGTCGGGCTGGAAGACACGATGTCAAGGCCCGAGGAAGCGTCTTTGAGTACCAACAAGACCCTACCGTGGCAAGCTCCTGAGCAGCGTGGCGCGATGGCTGCTGGAATTGCAATGTTGCATGCTAGGTTGGATTCAATACCGTTCTACAAGAGTAACATTGTTAGTGCGCCGCCTGATGCGGAAGCTCCTGCTACGACCACGTCTCCGTCTCTTCTGTTCCCAGCCATCATCACAGCAACGACAGCAATAGCCGCCGTGGCTAGTCACTTCCTCTACGCGAGTGTCCATGCTGAACCTGAGAAGCAAAGGCTGTCAGATATGGGTGAAGCAGGCGCTATATTTTCTGGGTTGGACTTTGGAAGGCCCGAGGCGAGGAAGACGGATAATCTATTGCAGGCACAGGGAGAGAGGCCGATTGGATTAGCTGTCGACATCGAGGTAGATGAGCAGCGGATATGATGATCTGTGCAGCTCATATAAAATTAGTCAAGATATTACAAACGACGCGACCAAGTCTTAGGCGGTTTCCGATCTTAATTGAGGAGTATGTACAAAAGTTGTAGTAGGTGGGTATAATATGCCCTGATCGAGGAGTATATACATAAGTCGCTGGTAGGTCTATTATGTCCTGATCGAAATTCCATCCTTCCATTCAAGCCCATTTGCCCAGTAGAGCCATCAGTCCTACTCAACCGTCAGCGTGATTTCAAGACCATGACAAAATACAGCTCACCGGCTCCCAAACACATCATTCCAAAAGCACTCATCACAATCCTCAGCTTCGCCCTCCTCATAACCGTACTAAACATAAACTCATGTGCCATCAACTCCACCAGCCCTGTGTACATTAATATTCCCGCGCTCATCGAATCAAATACCCCATTGACAATGAGCGCCGTCTGACTGCCTGGCTTATACGTCTTGCGCAACCCCAGGCCCACTGCTATCGCTATCGGTGTACTCAGTCCGTAACCTAGGGCGAGAATGTATGGCGTCCAGCGTTTTGATTTCGGCCATGGGGTCGCTGCGAGACGCGATCCGAGACCGAGTCCTTCGAATGTTTGGTGGAAGATTAGGACGACGTAGAGGGTGTTGAAATCAGAGCCAATGACGGCGAGGGTGAGTCCAATGAAGATGGAGTGGAAAATTACGCCGAATTCGAGGATGAAGATTGCGGTCATCTGAGCCGTATAGTCCTCTACCTGGCGCTGTGGCTTGTCTTGGATGACGGTAATGAGGGGGTCGGGCGTATTTGGATTGGCGCCATCGTCGTGTTCGATGTGCTCGCGTGTGTGGCTGAGGTGGTCTTCGCCTGGTGTGTGCCTTTGGCTGTTGGAACCAGATCGGGTATTGCGTATTTGCAGATTTGTGTGTTCGTCAGGTTCACCAAGTTTACCCGTTTCCTCTTCTTCGTCTTGGTCATGGGTATGTCCGAAGGTAGCAAATCGCATAGCCATTAATTCGATGAAAAAGAGGAGGAAGATAGTCATGAGGGCGATGCCTTCGGCCCAGTTGTAGTCGGTGATTGGACCTGTAAGACAGGGCTTTGTGAGGGCATCGTTGGCTGGAGCCATGAGCTGTTAAGATTCTATCAGTTCGGACCTTCGAAATCGGAGGTACGGAAGTGTACGTGGATGAAGGCGGTTGCTATGATGACGCCAGAGCCGAAATATTTTGCTATGAAGAAGGCCCATTCTGGCACTCCTACACCTTTGTGACGAGCAGCGTAGACGGGAAAAGCAGCGCCTGTGTGAAGATGTCAATCGAGGCAGCTAGGGGAAATCTCCGGTCCGGGCTTACCGAACGACGAGCCCACAAGGATCACGAAGATGGCTGATATTCGTACACCTATTCGTCCATCGAAATCATTGCCTGTGGAGCATGCTGGCTTTGAAGCTGCTGCGGCAGCTGCTTCCGAGGTGGCCGCTACGGTTTGGTAGGCTTGTCGAGCGACGACATCAACCACTTGCTGAACGACGGACATCTTCCCCAGCCGCCCGCTGGCCACGAAGGTGGGAATGATCTGGCAGTGGTGATAGGGATAACGGCAGCAGTATTCTAGAGAGGCTCAAGGCTCGTAGAGTCGTTGCTGCAAGGAGAGAGGATCTTCCAATGGTTCCAATGCGTCACTTGAGTTCTTTTTGTGGAGGTTCAAATCGCGATTGACTCTCCCAAGTTACCGGACATTATAGGTGGAATGTGGAAGGGACAGTGAAGGTATAATATGTACAGTTGTAGAGGGCAAAGACAAGGACAACGACCGCCAAATGGTACACAGACAAAGACAAAGGAAAGATGAGAGATGACGAGGAGTGTACAGGTGGGGGCAAAAGAATGGGATTGACTTTTGTGATGTCGCATTGGTCCGAGACGGGGCCCTCACAAAGGTACACAGGCGCTAACGAGGCTCGCCCCGCGTTCGCCGAAGGGGAATTGGCCCGAGGCCGGCGTTGCTTCCTCAAGGCGTACAAATTCATCATTTGAGTGCATCGTTGTAGCTCTCTCTGCATGTTCGTCGATGGTGCCATGGATTTAGCTTCTGCACACCCCTTGATAGTGCCGCTGGAGGATAAAAGCGTCCATGAAATCTGGGACCTCACAATTTGGACTCGCATGATTGGAAATAGACTGGCTGAGATAGACTCCAAGTCGTGTCAGATTAATAGATACATCAAGGGACAGCCAGCACCTTGTTGAGAACGAGAGCCTGCAGCTTGATTATGACTGCTCTGTCATCGTACTTTATTAAAGATGCCCGACGTGTGTGTAGAAACGTGCCCTTCTCGACGTTGGGGATGTTTGGAAGAGCTTGATGGTAGCATACTGAGGCTATAACTCTGTTGTTGCCACTGTTCGCTGAGTCTCAATGGTACCCTTTCCAAGGCTTGTGGCCCTCGAAGGGTCTGCATTGTTCAATTGTCCCGGGTCGGACCATGCCATTGTCATTTCATTGTGTCGAAACAATGGCGTTGTCCCATCAAAAGATATCCGTGGCCACCATGCTGCCCAACTCCTTGTTCTTTTTTGAATACACATAAAGAAATACGCACAAAGATGGCCTTGTGGGTATTGTTCTCGATTTCAAAGAGCTTGCATATAAATAGCCATCTTCACTCTTATTCAAATGTCAGGAATCCCTCGCACCGAGCATACACAAAAGATTGCCCAAAGCCTTCAGCAGTCACCGACAGAACAAAGATCAGAAAACCTCAACCCCAACCCATGCGACTTAGGCTAGTCGTACGCAACAACATCACTCACCATGTCGTTCGGCCTCTCAGTCCTCGATGACTATCAATTCGATCCTGACTTCCCTCTTCTGGAATCCATCCCTTTCGAAGACCCTCTGCCGTCCGAAGATCACAGTAATGCTTTACTTGACGGCTTGATTGCCTCCAAGCCAGCATCACCTGACATTTACGTCTCGCCAAGTGAGCTACGCAAACCCTCGGTGTCAAGATGGGCCCCACTCAATCAACAATCCCTTGCTGGTGCGCAGCTTCCTCTTGGGCCTCCAGGGCCTACTCCAACGCCTCTGCAATCGTCTTTGACCTCGCCGACCCAGCGCGAGGCTTCAAGGTGGGTGCCAATTGCTTCTCCGACTAATCTTTATCCTAGGGTCCAAACCCCCCAGGCGCAATCCCAATATCCTGACCTAGACTCTATCTACGGTCAGCCACAGCATTTGGTCAATGGCGGTCCATACTTCGGTCCCCCACTACCGCAGGCTCCAATCCAAAACCACTTCTTGCAGGTCAATAGCTCAATACACTCTCCTCCAATGAGAATGTCGCCTTTTCCGACACCCACATTTGGCCGCCAGTATCAACCGATATCTCCGTTCTCCGACCTCAACGCGCCTAACGCTGAAGACTTGGCGTTGTCCCCTGTTCTTGGCTTCCCTAGGAATGCTTTGGCTCCGGCTCCAGCTCCAATTCCAATTTCAAATCCTCAGCCAGCACGTAAACGAAAGGGGAGCATCCATCAGTCAGACCTCGAGACCTCCGACAGCGGCCCAGCGCCTTCCCCAACCCCATCAGATATGATTTTCACGGGCCGAAGACCAGAGAAGTCAAGAAAACTTGGGCCACCATACAAGCACAAGCAAACCGAAGCGCGGAAGATCGTCAACGAGAAGAGAAAGGCAATCTACCACGGATCAAAGCAAGATGCTCAAAGCTCCGACGAAGATTGGTACTCTGCACCCGAGGCCTCGCAAACAGGCAACAAGAAGGGCCGTCCTTACGTGCACAAACAGACGAAGGAGCGCCGCGAGAAGAACGAGAGAAGGCGGCAACAGTATCAGGCTTACAAGGACGATCCCGCGTACAAGGCTAAGTCGCAACAGGATAGTAAGGCTTACTATCAAAATGTCCGCAAGTTCACGAGGAAGAATTTGAAGCTGGTCAAGGAGATTCAAAATACCAAGGAATTTAAGGCTGCGCAAGTTGAGGAGAGTGAGTACAGTGATTACGAGATGAGCCAGGATTCGGATGGAGATTTCATGCCGAGGGGATCCAGTAGGAGGTCTAGGAGATAGAGGACACTGCCTGCGAATGAGCATCCGTGAGTCCGTTTCTGACATGCCCTCGTGTTTCTCAGTCCTGGCGTTGTTTTGGGAATTTGGGGTAAAGCGGGAAGGTGAGTGTAGTCTTTGGGCATAGATACCCTTATAACCTACAAACACTGTCACTACCGACATACCGATTGTTCCCACTCGTGATATGTGAGTTGATAAGATACTTTGAAGTAGACAGCGTCAAGACCTTAGGTATAGAAGTTCAATCCGGGATTTTGACCTCCAATAACAGTACAAAAACTTGCCCATGCTTATTGTGACATTTATGTAACTAGGTTCCTAGATAAGATGATTCGATTATTGGGGAAACCCAATCGAAGTGGACATATACCTCGATCGAATGTTTAATGGAGTTCCTCTAATATACCTTTGCTCGAGTTTGGGCTGGCTGAGAAGGAGATATCAGTGGTAGATAGGACATTCCACGAGCTGTAGGCGGTCTGCGATAGTAGTTATTTCCCCCGTCGCATCGTCGTAGGATTGTGTGATCTGTGGGAGATGGCTCATGTGATATTATAAACCTCGATTAGCGTAACAGCCTGTGCCATTCTCCCTTGATCTATTCTTGTATCACCGAGGTCACATGAGTCATATATTTAGCGTCCATCATTTCTGATGTTTGATAGAAAATCAGTGCCCGCACCTAATTCACCGTGGCACTGCTCAATTCGATTGCATCTGAAGCAGCTGAGAATTTTTGCAAACGATATCAGCCGCTGGATAAATGCATGTCTGACTTTTATTTAAGTCGAAAGGGCGGGAAGCGATATACAGAGCTACTTCCTAGCGAAGGGTCCGGCAAAGTATGCCAAATATCGAAATTAGCGATGAAGCGGCGGTGCTTATAGTAAAGCAGGACCCGAAAGCTCATAGATAAGGTACATCGAATGTACCTCGAGATAGCGATTTGGTTTGGCAAATTGCACCGTCTTTCAGCGGAGTGTAGCTCCGAAGATCTCAATTGCTGTAAGATGGCAATCTCAGTATCGAGATTTGCCCGAGAAGCAAGAGTAAAACAATAAATGTGTACCCTTTCAGCCTTTGTGGGGCAAGAAGAGACGAAGTCTTACCTAATCCGTCTCTGGCGTGCCGCCCCATTTCGATGACGGAGAAGATGCTAGCCCGAAATCAAGGATATTTTGACCCCGCATGAAAGCGCCAATCACAGTCTCCCGCTGCGGCTGCTCCAACATCTTCCAAAGCTCCTCCTTCCTTCATCTTCCTCTTCCCACATCTTACTCCTCATCATAACAACAACATCTCTCACAACCTCATCAGTCTTCATTCACCTCTATCAGAAGTACAACAATCACTTCAACTATCATCGTAGCACTCTACGACAATGACAGGCGTCATGGAAGCTCTCAAGCATCATGCATCCGTCGCTCCGATCCCGACCGTACGTTTGCCTCCGCTCTAACAAGGCAACATCATCGCTTCTCTTTGTATTCCTTTTCTTGAATATTGATGACTGACAGCACAGTAGGTTGTGCCCGGGGATACTCCCACCTACCAGGAAGCTGGTGAAGTTGGCAACCGTACCCTATGGTCTGTTTACTCTACTGCCCTCAACAGGCAATCATACTTATGAAGCATTAGGGTCGTCTTCGTCATCATGATGATCTCCTCTTTGGCCTTCTACATCATGGCATTCCGTGTCCCAGTGGTAAGTGCCAAGTCGATGCCCTCGAGCGGCGAGCTTCCAAAGACGTTGCCGTGCTGACCCACCTTGTCTATAGCAAAAGCGCCTCTTCCACATCCTAACGGCTTTCATCACCACCTTCGCTATGATCTCCTACTTCGCCATGGCCGTCCATGACGGCGTTTCCTACAACGAGATCATCATCACCAAGTCTCAGAAGCACTTCCCCGACATCCACCAGACCGTCTACCGCGAAGTCTACTGGGCCCGCTACGTCGACTGGAGCCTTACCACCCCACTTTTGCTCCTCGATCTCTGCCTTCTCGCTGGTCTTGGTGGCGCCAACATCCTCGTGGCTATCGTTGCCGACATTATCATGATCTTGACTGGTCTCTTCGCTGCCTTCACCGTTGAGGAGGGACCTAAATGGGGATGGTATGCTATTGCCTGCATTGCATACTTGGTCGTCGTGTACCAGCTCGCCTTCAATGGGCGTCACATTGTTCAGAACAAGGATAAGAAGACTGCTACCTTCTTCAGTGCTATTGCCGGGTTTACTTTGATCCTGTGGACTGTTTACCCTATGTAGGTGATCGTTCGAAGACGTCTGTGAACGAGGACTGACATTATATAGCATCTGGGGTATCGCTGATGGATCCCGCAACATCAACGTCGACGCTGAGATCGTCTCCTATGCTATTCTTGATGTCCTCGCAAAGCCAGTCTTCGGATTCTGGCTCCTTTTCACCCACGATGCCATGGCCGAGTAAGACGCATGAATCTCCTGCAAACCTGATGTTCGCTAACACTGTGCCAGCACTGCCTCCGTGGAAGGTTTCTGGGCCCACGGCATGACTAAGGACGGTGCCATCACTCTCGGTGGTGAGGACGAGGGCGCGTAAACACAACGCCAAGGCTGCTCAAATAGGTCATGATCCGTTGCATATGACTTCACTTCGAGCTTTCACGATCGGATCAAATTGTTACGATAACACAGAAAGGAGTATTGTGGATATCGAGCGATCAAAAAGTGGTGGAATTCTGGCTTGCTTAACTTCTTCACTTCCTTCTAATTTCCTTACTGCACTGTGAAATATGTCCTATCAGCCAGTTTGCGAGGGTTGTAACATATCGATAACAATCAGCATATGCAGTACTACAGCTTCTTGCATGCGATTTGAGTCGTGATATTTGTGACCCGCATATATTGTCTTTCCTTCTTTCCCATGGCGACCCTTCGTCGCACCTCAACGGTGAACTCCACCTTCGCCAATGTTTTGCCACGCAATCTCGGTTTGTTTATCAAATAGCCCGAAGGTCACTTCGAAAATCTCACTTCTTCGACCTTCCACCTCCCACAACCCAAAACTACATCCACTGGCATAGCTAAAAGCCCATTATATCTTCGAATCAACAACAACGCTCCACAGAGCCACAGCACGAATGGGCCGCGGCGCCTACGACACTTCTGGAGCACCAAAGCCTAAGCCACCCAAAAAATGAGTTCAGAGGAAGTCCTTGGGCTGAAGCCCCTGGGCGTGAGCATTTGCCATTTTTTTACTTTGCATACATCGGTAACTTACTTACTGGCTCCTGCAGATGCCATTGCGCGCTGCTGCTGTCGCTGAGAAGCCAGATGTGTTGAAGCTTTACCTTGAGAGCAAAAACCCTGTCTTTCTCGATTATGGAGAGCTGAGCGCTGAAAAGATTGCTTCTGCTGCGGTGTAAGTCCACTTCTATATGGTATACTCTGTATCGTGCTGCCGGTTTGTTCAGCCTCGCTAGACCGGACCCCTTGCTAGACTAGACCAAGAATCATAGTCGTGGCCCGGCTATTATTATATTCTTTTAACAAGCAACTATCCGGATACAAAGATAAACACTAGCTTATATATCTTAGCTCTGTACTCAAAGAGGCCCAACGGCTAAGCAAGCTCTCTCAAGTCTTGTCAGTAATAGCAATAGAAATCTACTCCAACACTGATAACCCAAACCTCGACGGCATCACGATCGAAATCGCTCGCTACAAAGGCGAAATCACAGCCGCCTGCATCACTGCAGCGATGGAAAAAGCACGCCTCTCATTGCATATGATTGGTCGTAGGATGTTCTCGCAATATACTACACTTAACATTCTGGCCTTTGTCCAACCGGGCAGCTCAAGCAATTTCAAAAGCGTTGATTTCAACATGAACGCTCATATGACTGAATTGTCGTTCCTTGCCACTCCTATTAGCAACCATGCGCCAACCATGGATATCGGAAAGGAAGCCTTGAACGGACTGGCGCTAGTAAACGTCAAGAAGACACGCGAGGCTATCGAGTGTCTATCAATGATGTCTGCGACCTACCTGTAAGCTTCTCCCCTACGTGATACCTGAGGGTCAACCGCAAGACGAGCCACACTGACATCCCACCAATCAGCTACATCCTCACCCATTTCCTCACCCTCCACACAATCCACCACACCTTCCTCGCCCACGCCGTTCCCGCAATCCTCTCCATAACCACCAACCTCTTCAACAGCATCCTCCTAGACGAACACGGACTCCTGCCCGACTACGAGCTCCTCTCTACCCTCTCGAACCGCATTCTCGAGCACGTCGTCGCACAGCTCCCCCTCACCACCTCTCAAGATCCCGCGGTACGCTGGAACAATATCATAGTGACGGCAAGCGGTGTCGTGGTTACGTTTTTCTGTAGCCATGTGGGGCGCGTGACGGAGGGGTATGATGTCTTGGGCCCGGTGGATAGGTGGATTGGTGTTATGGGGGATACGTTGGGGAAGTTGGATAGGAGGGCCGGGAGGGTGGGGGATAGGGATGTGGAGGCTGTTGTGGGGGAGGTTAGTGGGAAGATGTATCATTTCGTGCGCAAGAGGCTTGAGGTGGGGTTTGATAAAAGTGGGAAAGAGGATGTGGGGAGGTGTGTTGGTGTTATTTTCGATGCTATTAAGGGGGGGAGGTTTGAGGAGGTGTGGGGGTGAGGTGGTGGTTGATGGAATGGAGGAGGCATAGACTAAAAAAAGTGAAGCAAGGCGTTGCTTCAGTTCCTTTCTGTACGATAGCATGAGCGGATGTCACTAAGACTCGGGGTATTTCCATGATCGTGCGAATCCGGGAAGTCCTCCCTATAGCTAGGCTCCGGAACTAAGAACAAAACATCACAGTTACCAAAAGGCTCAGCTAGTCCTTTATACACATGTCAAGCACTGCTCCTTACTTTGTGTGCGAGCGAAAATCAAGAAAAACCATGCAATGGCAGGATCTTTCAGACTATGGACAATGATCATTTCATGGGTCTTAGCCCTCAGCTTCACTACTCAGTGGGTCTGAGTAACAGCTCGTATTCCGTAAACGGGTGACCGTCGCAGGGAGAGGCTCTCAATGTGTTACCACACTACCAGCTGAATCAGCACCAAGGTAAGGAAACCCCATTGGGTCAGCGCTGTACAGTAAGATCCGTACTGACCAATACTCCATGGTGTGACCTCCCACGCGCCACCCAGGTCACGCTGTAAAGCACACCCATCCGCACTTGGTCCATACCTCAAGGTCTATTTGCCTCATCCGTGAAAACAACAACTCGACTATTCCCCAACGCTCCGCTTGGAGCGAATATCAAACATCATGTCAGAAAGCCACGTCGAAGAGGATGATAGTTTTCCGATTTTGTTGTGGTTGATGAGCTTCACATCTCGTTTGATTCCAATACTACCTGAAGAAGTTGTGAGAGCGCTTGTGGCGAGGTTTTGGCCTGAGGGGCGGAAAATAGTCACAAATGCAAATTTGAAGAATGTGCACCATGGTATTCATGCGGACGAGAGGTGAGTAGGGCATGCAAGTGAGAGAGGTATGCGGTGTTGACGAAATTTAGACACGACGAAGGATGGAAATCAAGCTTGGGTGTTGGACCGAGATTCGTGAGAAACGCAATAAGATGGGACAGAAAACGCACCTTGAAAACACAAGATGGATCTCCATGAGCCGCGGTTTAACCCGACGTTCATGACAAGCCTCTTGATAAATCTGTTGATGGGTAACGGAGTGTATTAGCTGTAAGTCGACGGAAATGGAAGCATGCAGGAGATCAAAGCTAGCCAAGCTTAATTACGAGAATTAGGTCGGATAATGGCTATGACCTGGAATGTCTTCCTGGCTCCGATTCGCTGCTATGAAGGAATTTTGAAGTCACATCTGCTCAGACCAAAATCCATGCGATTCTGATGGATTGACTTCTGTCAACAACTCCAATCGCGCATTAACAATACTACCCATTCTCGCTCGCAAGCTCTGCAATCATAGAATTCTTATTCTTAGTATCCTCAAAACGTTTCAAGGATCCCAATTTTGGATCTTCATCGTTCCTCGGTCGTTGAACTCCTTGTGCATCTTGAAAGCTTGCCACAAAAGATGCGGCTCGTGACCCCAACCTTTTTTCAAACACTCATATTCAGCTCGCTCAAAATAGTCCATCAGAATGGGCTTATAGTCAGGGTGCGCAGTTTTGTTAATAATCACCCGAGCTCGCTCGCGAGGCGAGAGACCACGAACGTCGGCTAGACCTTGCTCTGTGACGACGATATCCAGATCATGCTCGGTCTGATCGACATGGGTACACATAGGGACAATGCATGAGACGCCTGTGGGATCAGTCTTCGAGGGACGAGTCGATGGCGTGTGCATGATACTGATCTTAGCGCTTCGCAAGAAGTCGGCAGAGCCTCCCAGCCCGTTGAGCATTCTGGAGCCCATGACGCAGGTTGAGTTTGCATGAGCGTATATATCACTGCTTCTTCTTCAGTTCACCTCCCATCTTGAATTCATTAAAGCAGCTTACACCTCGACAGGAGTGTTCATCCCGATGACGCCCAACCGGCGAATGATCTCCGGTGAATTTGAAACTTGTTGTGATCGCAGCAGTAACTTTCCAGCGTAATTCTCCCAGCCTTCATAAAAGCGCTTAAACCCTTCGGGAGAAAACCTGATTGATGTTGCAGTTGCAAAGTCCAGATGGCCACTATCAAATAGGTCAAGAAAGGAGTCCTGAAGTACTTCCGTCCAGACCTTGAGCTTATCGAAATTGTTCCCATGGGCCAGACCCCCAACTACCGCGTTTGCAATATTACCAATACCGGATTGTATGGGGAGAAGACTCTTTGGGAGCCGGTCATGCTGGACTTCGTGCTTCAGGAATTCAATAAGATGTGCTGCTATTGCTCTGGAAGTATCGTCTTCTGGTGCGTTTGGTTGTGTCTGATCTGGATAATCGCTCTCGACGAGCGCCACAATCTTCTCGGGATCCACCGGAATGTGAGGCGTTCCTATCCTATCTTCGGGAGCCATGATGAGGTACGGCTTGCGATTGGGAGGAAGATCGGTCATGGTGATATCGTGTAGGCCTTCGAAGCTGGGCATGGCCGTATTGACTTCTATGATAATCTTTTCCGCCATCTGGATGAGCTCTGGCGAAGCGCCGACCGATGCTCCTGGTATGATACCTATTGAGTACTAAGCACGGAGCATTGGTACTTGCGGGGATCTCTCATTCACTATACCTCCATCCTCTGTTATTGCCGAAGCTTCCACAATCACCACGTCTAGCTTCTTGTTGGGCTTATCTTTTGTGTAGTATCCCTAGCTAATTCAGATGTTGGAATAGGAAAAGATTCGGTACTGTACTCACATACATCAAATCGACCGGAAACATGCTCAGATGCTTGTCAAAGAAGTGTATCCTGCCTTCATTGATGCCCTTTGCAATTTCTTTTCCAACCTGGTGAGGGCTCCGCCTTGCGATCATGTCTAATCTTGCCCATCGATTTTCTGTCTCTGCTCCACTCGACGCGCCTACGAAAAGATCGTACTTGAGCTTCCCTTGTAGATTGTTCTTTTCGACATGGTTCGCAAGGGCAGTGGGTACCTTTCTGGAAGAATGATGAGGCCAATTGATACGATTCAGCCTTCTGCTCACTCACTTAGGGTACCCTACACCAGTAAAACCAGACCAGCCTACGCTGGCACCATTTGGAAAGAGATCGATAAGGTCGGAGGTCCTTGCTAATTTCTTCAGCATCGAAGGCCGGCGAACCCGGCTTTTGAGCAAGGCGGAGGCAGTCATTGACGACATGGTGGCAGTATTGAATGCCAATGGCTATCCCGCCAGCTCAGAAGTCGACGCTGGCACGGCTGGGATGGGATTGAGGTGGAGTGACCTTGTTTCGGGGTTCAGCTATCTCCGCGATTATATCGGAGATAGAGGGACTTTTGACTGTTGAGGTCCTCTCAACCACAGCGCGTCCTTTTCAACCCCGCCATTTCATGGACAGCAAAACCAACGATGGGGCAAGGTCAATCTGAAGAGCAAGGCGCTCGTAACGTCTCAACAGGTATGCTCCTACCCACTGTGGCAGCGCCATTTATACTCATCTACACAAAGAACAATTGAGCCACGAGCTCGCGCTTCGCTTCGCCAGGAAATGCTTTACACCTCTCGAGATAACCCACTTCAAAGATGTATTCAGGTCGCTGGCCGACGAAAAAGACGGCATACATTACTGGAAGGAAGAAACGTTATGGCGGTTCCTTGTCCTGCCCGATGCCCTGACACCCGGCCCCCTCGTCTATCAGATGGCAACGTACCTTGGCGCCTTTCCTTTCCCTAGCCTGGCTCCGAGCATCTTGACGATCGAAGCAATGCTCAAAGTCGTGGTCATTATGACAGAGCGATATGGCAGGGTCTTAAAGAACGGCAAAGCAGACCGCAATAAATTACTTTTCAGAAGCCTGGCTGTGTTCGACAGAAGAATGAGTTCTGTGTATGAGGCACCCTCTAAGGAGATATTAGAGGCCTTGAGAGAAGCTAGTGATGGAGGTATAGATCCAGTGGTTGCTTCTCCCGTACAAAGCCAACCGCCAATGGGCTTCGCCATTGATCAGCCCGCCAATGATGACGATGAGGAAGAGGACGATGACGAACTGGCTCTTGCAGCACTGGACTCGCTAGATGCTATAGAGGTTTTCAAATACGATCAAAGGGCTGATACAAAAATCCATCATGCCCAAATACCGGTCGACAACTTCAGACGATTGATTATGCTACTACTTGTTATCGCTCCACTAGATGCGCAAGAAAGCCTTTCAAAACATGCTCAACGCTTGACCGACGCAAGAATCGAGGGTCTTCGCCGCGTGGCAGACTGCATACTGTGGACATTTACGCCCGAACAGAACGCCGGCATTTTCTATCACTCATTCAATACCATCATCCCAGTCTCTTTGCCATACATGTTTGGCGGTCTGAATCCACTCTTCGAGCACTTTCTGGTACGTAGTTTTGAAGTTATTTCTTCCCCATTGGTACCGTTGTTTGGGGCGCAAGTAATCTCTTAGGAGTATCTACTCCTATTACACCCTGGCCGTATATCAAGTGACTTGCGAGACATCTCATTATGGCAGTACTGACTCCGAAATGACGAACAGTTCAGTAAGGACCTTGACCTGAACAGACACCGCAGGATGTTGTCCCTTTCGACACCACTCGTCTCACCTACGCTAGCCGCGCCGACATTAAAGCAAGAGCCGGACGAGCCATTGGAGCCCCTTTTACCTCGAGAAGGCGATATTCTTGACCTAAATATCCTCAGCCAACTGGCATTCTTCCTCAAGGGCAATAATGTGTTTCGTCGATTACGACCGCTCTACTTGGGCGGCGATGCTGGCTTTAGCATGGGTTCTATTGAGCAGAAGGTATTCAATTGGCGCGCACCAAGCATCTTACTTGTTTCTGGGACTCTACTGCCATCTGAGCCTGAGGGCACGCGTGAGCGAGCTTTCGCGGATACCTTGCCGCCGAAGCGTTTCCCCAACGGAGCTTCAGGCAACAGCACCTCCGGGAAAGTCTTATTTGGAGCCTACCTGGACGTCCCTTGGAAGCATACCTACAAGGAAGCTATTGGTGGATCTGAGAGTCTGCTCTTCCAGCTTGAGCCAATCCACGAGGTCTTCAGACCAAGCACCATCAGCACGGATTACGCTACTTTCACCAAGTCTGGTATTAGATTCGGCAGCGCTCCTCCGAGAACAAGGCCTATCTCTGGCCTCTCGTCGAACGCTGTGTTGGGACCAGTTTCTCTATTGCTCGACGAATCGCTAGAATTTGGAGTCTTTAATCATGATAGCACCGGTGGTGGCTCGTTCCGTCCAAGCCAGGCACGAAAAGCAGACTGGCAGGATCGCTTTGAAATTGACAGTCTGGAGATATGGGGTTGCGGTGGTAATGAGGAGGCCGAAAAACAGAAAGCCGCATGGGCCTTCGAAGAACGTGAAGCAGCGGCAAGAAAGAGTATCAAATTCGGTAAAGACATCGAATCTGATAGAGCCTTACTAGAGATGGCAGGCTTGGTCGGCAACCACAATGCTAGCGGAGGGAGTATTGGATAAAGGCAGTGTTCATCGCATTCTTGAGCCATAAGACATCCCGTAATGTAGAGGTCGCGCTCTCTATTCTAAAATTTGCGCAATGCTCGCGTTGCCGAAAGCGACTTCTGCCGGGTGCGATCAAGACACTGGGTTGCACCTTCCAAGGACTAGATCACAAGTTGGCACATATTCTCGGAGACTCAGTGTTCAGTGCACCTTCCTTGGTCGGTTGGAACCTGCGACAATGTCCTCTTACAGCGTCTAACAACTCCAAAACTTCATCAAATGTTCACCAAATGACAGACGAAAGACAGCGACCATGAGGGAGCTTACCAACGCAGTGAGGCAAACTTCGGGTCGCTCGTCACGTCGCAAACCTTTGAGCTTCGACGAGCCTGTGTTTCAAGGTGAGGGCTCGTTCACGTTCCCGCCCACGTATCGACTGATTATTACGACCACGAGAGGCGTGTACACATGGGATGCACATGGGATCACCCAGATTTTCAGTTCTGGATCCGAGGGCATTGTGGCGGCCAGAAGAGTGACCAGTGGTAGTGAAATGCTTGCTGTGGCTGACAGTCAAGTCGTGGTCTTGCATGAGATCAATGGAGGCAAGAAGAGCTATCGATTGAAGGGCTCGGAGGTCGGGTCCCCACTGATGATTATTATGCGACGGGGTGCTAATTGTTGCTTTACAGGGCCGCGTAAGACTGCTAAAATATGCCAAAGAGTCAAAAACTCTGTTTTTCACAACTACTCTGCAGAACTCTGTGCAATCATATTCCGTACAGCATTCAAAACTTCTGGACCCATCTCACGAACATCCTTCACCACCGTCGGTCTTCGCGTTGTCATCCAGCTCCAAGTTCCTCCTCTCTACTTCGACAGCTCCACCAACCATACACCTTACGAACTTGACCCTCAACATGGCACCAGTCCTGGTACGACCCAAATGCTCTGCATCAGCAGTAGTCGCCGCAGATTCTCACCCCGAGCGAGAAAGCTTATTCATCCTTGCTTTCGCGGACGGGACAGCTGCGGTCATCGACGCAATGCATTTCTTTCACAAACACGGAAAGGGTGAACGTCGAGCCCGAGCAGCGTACTCTGGCAGTGGTGGAGAAATTTCTTTCGTAAAAGGACTGCATGCGACTGGAACATCGACTGGGAGCTCGAGTACTAAGGAACTTTGGACTTTCGATGGCTATGATCCTGGCACAGGTACTATTGGGATAGGTGCAACAAATTCCGGCATAACCGCTGTCGCCTTTGTCCCTGGACGCAGAGCCGTGGCCGTCACTGTTGGCGCTGATGGCAGGTGCTGCGTTGTCGACTTCACACAGTCAACGCCAGACAAAGCTGTCTTGCTAAAGTCATGGCATCTTCGACGGCCAGCTACTAGCCTATCAATCATATGCTATGCGCAGAACCCAGCACACGGCCAGAAACTTTCACATGCAGCTGCTCATGAGGAGCCAAAAGGGACTTACTGCATCGCCATAGGCCGCGAGGACGGAAGAGTCCTGCTCTTCGACCTCGATGGCACACCTATAGGGGAGCAAACACTGGATTCAAAAGGGGCTCGGATTGTCGACGTGGAGTGGGCAAAGATTGGTGATAACAGTGACGGTGGTGGCCAGCCACGAGACTCACCAGACACTGCTGCGAGCCCAAAGAGGAGGCGCCTGGTGGATTCTGCGCTGGCTCATGATCATCTACAGCGAGCAGGAACCTTGCCGACTTCGACCATGCTGGTTCAGCCTGACTACGAGCTGGACGAAGATCCTCCTTTCGACTCCTCAACCCCACGAAAAGCACCTGGACTCGTTCCTATCTACATGGCCTCTGAAGGGTTGGATTCGAAAAAAAACCAGAAGCTAAAGACAGTCCATGCTAGAGTAACCAAATTAGAATCAGGCAATGCTACCGCAGACCGCGTGGAGCAGTCTCAACGTGCTAGTATAGACGGTTCTGACAGTACTTCGCAAAGGCCATCTGCAAAAGTCAATTCTGCAAATCAAGCAGGCTTGGCGTTCAGCTGCTCCCCTCCAACAGTACCACCCAGGCCTACTCCAAAACCGGGAGGCAGATTGCCAATGCGTCGTGCCCAAACGTCTCCTTATGTTGCACCGAACATGCCGCCTTCGGGTTGGATACCTGCGACTTCGGACTTCAATAGTAGGCGCTCTGGAATCATCTTCGGCCCACGCCGACAACGAAGTCCCGGAGACGAAGTCTTCAAAATACCTGCTTCTCCTAATGGACCAATTCCCACCGAGCAGCTCCACGATGGCTCTTCAGATGTTGCACCGGCGCCACCACAGCATGGTGTCATAGTAACCCCCATATCCTCTGGCGAAAGCGGTAGGAGTTTCAACACAGCATCGTCGCAGGTCCAATCGTCAGAAGCTTCTACTGACACTGTAGTTGACTGGTCAACGGCCTTGAGCCGGATGCTGTCTCCTTCTTTGCTACCCACGCCGACTAACACAAGTCCTGCACCGACAAGGCCAAAGTGGAGAGGTCACGTCAGCTCATCTCTCTTGTCTACACCTATGGGGACAAGTAATTTTGATTCACCCATCTCCAACGGCAATGCCGACAGTGTCATCCAGTGGCCAGCTAAGCACGATACTATAGTCGATTGGTCGGCAGGTATAGGCAGACTTCCAGTACCTTCTCTACAGCCAATAAAGCCAACCAACAAAAGTCCAACACAGACCAAGCGTAAACAGAAAGGCCATATCAGCTTGTCCGTCTCTTCTACCTCCCGTGAGACAATCAGTCCAATTTCTCCTAGCTCTGATGAGCTACCAAACGTGGTTGGTCAGTGGCCGGTGGGCTCATCCCAGGAATCGATACCGGTTGTTCGCATACTTCGGCCCTCTGGCGAAGTACCTGTGCGCACGAGGTTGGAACAGAGAGGTCAGATCACTCTACCAGAATCTACTACGATGACCGATACCATTACGACAGTCTCATCTGGTTCTGAAGGGCCCATTGTCGAGTGGACATCTCTGAAGATGTCGCCTGGGATAGGGGAGATGGACACAACCTCTTCAACGAGCAAGTATGAGCCCTCCGCCACCATGGCAGTTCTCGAAACTTACGCAGCATCTTCTCCGTCCCCTCCCAAAATCCCCAGACGAACGGTTAACTCTCCATCTGATTTTCCTGAACTACCAAGTTACATACCCAATGCCACGCCTCCTCTCAACCCGAGAATCAGCCCGGGTCTACCATTACCCAAGCTGCACACCTGTACTTGCTCAAGCACCCTCGAATCGACTCTCCATCATTCCCTCACTACCTTACGCGCAGAAATGGGGCAACAATTTGAGGTGCAGAAGAAGTGGTTCGAAGATTTAGTGAAGGCTGGACGAGCAGAAAGAATGACGCTTGCAGAAGAAAATAGGCTTTTGAGAGCAGAATTGGCTAGATCGGAGCGAGGTAAGGGAAAAAAGAGGAGCCCGAGGGCTATGCGGAACTGGGAAGAGTACAAATTGGGGACGCCTGAATCAAATGAGCGTGAGATCTGAGGGTTTGTAAATGGCTGACTTGGATCTTGAGCGTTTCTTTGAGAGCTCTCCTTTTGGAAAAGCAAGATTGGCGGCTTACTGCCCATGTACAGGTATCAATTGTCGAGCATTCCAAGCAGGATTGGTTACGGTTGTGAAGCAGGTCATTGGGTAAACGGGTAATTATTGGCATCTTTTCGTGGTATAGATTGTCTCAACCATAGCACTATCAAGCATTATATAATATCAAGATGTTTGTATGGTTTGTATGCAGGTTGGTTAAGCAATTTCCGATTTGCCTCGAGGTTTTCAATGGTGCGCCTCGTGCGCAAAAGTGAGGCAGTACTTTGCCAAGCCTTGCTGGCTCACCCTGCTTAGCGTTCCCGGACGCCGAACTTCCTCCATTGAGTACACAAGTAGACTCTTTCTTCACTCACCTTACTCGCCTTCATGACATTCTCTTACAACACTCTGACTCATCGCTCATCACCTCCTCATGTTCGAGAATAATCATCAAACAAGCCTCTTGAGAATCGAGAGGCTGGTCACGACAAGGAAAATGTATAATTGCGCCTACCCTCAAGGAACACTCACCTCGGGTATGTTTCTGACGCTCAGCCCGGCAAAAAAGTCATACAATATCCCATTATAGCACCCGATTCTGCAAGTACTGACATTTAGCTCAGGTCCTCTCGCTGGGCCTGCACTGACTAGGATGCCGTCTCGATGAGCACCACGACCAACGTTAGCCTTTGCTCTTGCTATCGAGATGGACATTCCAATCTGCGTCATTGACGCCCAAATACTGGTCGACCATATCCAAGATATCAAGCGCTGGATCTACAATGGTCAACTACGCCTTGTTGTGCCATCGAGCGGTATGTACCCTTCAGTCGCGAACAAATTAGCCTCGCTAAAGAACACTAGCAACCGAAAACGTCGAGCAACACTATCAAAAATCTATAGAGATCAAGCCGACACAACAAGAACCTACCCGGCCAAGATCGTTCGGCAGACAACCGAAAAAGGAATATCCCGCCTTCGACATCAACCCGCGCCTGGCGAGAGATTTTCTTTCGAGGCTGAAAACATGGAAGGAATCAGATGAATCTGACTCTGCGCAGCGGGAGTTCTATCGGGAGAAAGAGAGTCATGACGCTGTGGAGTTCCAGCGACCAAGCGAGCAATACACGCCATGGAAAGACTCGGACCTTGAGGAAGAAGAGGTGGAGCCAATCATGGGCCCTCCAACAAGCTGGGCAGAGGCCTTGAGGAGGAAGACGAACTTAGCGAACGGGATATCAGAAGATTCTCCGGCACCGAAAGGTAAGCAATTTCAGGTTACGGCTTGGCAGATTACTAAGCGTTTATGCTCAGGTCCTGCGAAACCAAAGCTGGTTGCTCGAGTACCAGGCAGCGACCAGTCTCCATGGAAAATCAGGAAAGATGCCCCAAAAATATTGGGGAAAGATGTTCCAGGAACATTACGGCCGCTCATGAGCTGTGCCCTCTGGCGTCTGCATGAGCATATAGACCGCAACGATATCAATGAGCTATTCTTGCTCAGCGACCAGACTGAAATACGGACTGTGGCGGAGAAGTTGAACATTACTGTTCGGTCTACACAGGAGCTCAAGCAACTGCTGGCAAGCAAAATAGAAACGATCGATCTTGCAACCTTTGGAGATCTGGAACGTGAATTTGGCGTTCAGCGGAAGACTTCTGAGTCTCCTAGCCTCAATGGAGTTGCGAGTGTGCACCCAGACGCAGAAGCTTCCCAACAACCCCGTAATGGTAGTACGATAAGCGAGGAAAAGACAGACAGACCTACGTTGGTCGGAGAGAATGGCAGAGTCAATGGCAGCCAACTGTTACACGAAGAAGCCCAACGGCAGGCGGATACGCGAAGAGAGGAAATACTTGCGAACGGTCTTGAAGTTGCGCAAATCTCGCCAGCGATTGGGGTTGGAGATGGAAAAACCACGGTGGAAGAGCCTTTAGTGGAGTCGACCGTGACTATTTTCGAGGCGACTGCCCCTCCAAAGCTGGCATGGAGTGCGGTGCTCAAAGCAGGGTCTCACGGAGCAAAGAGAGCCCTAGAAGACGGCGAGAATGTCAACGGTTTCATGACAAACAAATCGCACAACACAATCCCACAAGACAGTCCTACGCAACAACAGCAGAGGAACATGAATTCTGAATCAAGGTCTTCACCCACCACATCTCCACCCCCTCAGGTGGATGCTACAAAGCCGGTTCAGTCGACAGAAAACGAGAAGATTGATGCTCCTGCAATATCCTCTCTTCCCATGGCTGCTATGAGTACGCCGCTAATACGAAACCATACTGCGGACGAGCCTGAAGATAGCGATGAGGAAGTCGTCGTGTTCAAGCCATCGGCAAAGCGCTACTCAACTCAAAAGAAGCCCACTCAGCAAAACTCAAGTCCATCAACCCCTATCACTCCGTTCCAGCAGAATACTTCGACGCCGGTCATTCAACCACAGCAGAAGCCTATGAATGAGAGTCCAAAACCAGCGGTGCTCAAGCCTCATCCACAGCCACGGCCAGGAAGTAGTCATGGCCGAAATCCTATGCTTATCAGCCATGGCCATCCACAGCCCAAGAGCTCGCCTACAGTGATCGACCCTGATGCTTTTGGGCGATCCTTTGCTGTCAATACCAATGCTGGTCCCCACAATCTCCACAATCCTCGGTCTCACCATTACCCTAAGCCTCCCACGCAGAAGGGTCCGCCTACGCAAGTTTCCCGCAGCCCTCGTCGCTCCCACGCTCGCAATAACTCCAGCCACCAGACTCTTCGTGATGATTCACAACGGCTTTCTCCAGCTCCTGAAGCAAAGCCAGAATTGTCACCGCGTGTGAGCCCTAGGCGACGATCGAGAGGATTTGACTCTGGAAATGGCGCACAGAAAGCGTTCGATCCTACGCCAGGAGCTGGACGCCGGCCAACTACACCCGGATCAAAAACTGCTGAGGCCGATGACTTCGTATCTAGGTCGGCATTTTCAGAAGCCCAGTTCAAGCCGCAGGCCCTTCAAGCCATGCCTTTCGAAGCTCCAGAGTTGATACCTCGCTTGCAGATGACGGAAGCTCAACCCAAGGCGGTTCTACCTACGCCCAAAGCATTTGAGACTACCGACGATTTTGTTCCTCGATCTGCTATATCGCAGGAACTGTACAAGCCGCGAGTCTCTGAGCCAGATTTCATCGAGCCTAGAGCATCCATGCCTGATGTGCAGTATGTCCTAAAGTCTGGATCAACCCGAGCATCAGCACGCGGTCGGGGCAGGCTTTGGACGCCATCATAAACCCCACGGCTGCTTCGAGGAATATTTATTATAGCAGCCGAGAAGCTTGATCTAATACACATGCCTCGGACAACGCGGCGGAGTCCACCTTCATTTGAGAGGGCTGACACACAAACCATTGACCACACCCACTGAAACAGAGATGATAAATGGGCAAAGTTGACGAGAAGTGGATAGGAGATCAGCGGTCGCAAGGACCAAATCCAAATTGAAATTGAAACACATCACCGGGAGAACATATTGTCATGGTGGAAGCAGAGAGACAAGGAAACGCTAGATTGTTCAGACTCGTTTATGCATGCATCCTTATGTTTACAAGACTGAAGAATGATGCGCTTGCGTATCAAATCGAGATTGCGTTTCTAGATACAATGAATAAAAGTCCCGCATTCCCATAAGATACACTCACTTCTGTATGATCCAGTCAGCGTTGAAGTATCCACCAAACTTCAAGCCGAGGATTACAGAAGATAGCTCTTTTGCTCCTGTTGTACTATGCCAAGTTAAGATTGCAAAAGAATCAAAAACATACAGCAGCCAGTATTCGCTGGTGGTCACCCACCCAACTACTAATTGGCCGATCTAAAGCTTGTCTTTGGCAGAGCGGACGGGATGCCGATTATTCTTTAGTCTATGGCCGTATATAGGAGAAGGCGACATAATACAAAGTATATCAAAAAGAACGGTGAATGGATGGAGTAACTGTTCTATGAGCTTTGTCACAGCATTGCTGTACTAATGATGAGGTGATATAGATCCGGCAGTAGCTTGGAGACGCGTCAAGAGTATTATTAAAAGTATCTCTCGTCTGGATAATTGAAGGAAAAAGCCATGGCTTATTGTCCTGTGAGATGAGGGTAGTAGTGAGCTAAACAGCATACGCTAACATCAAAAGGGGTATCTTCAAAGCAAACAAAGCACCGCTTGACATGTGCACATGCCACCAATGCCTCAAGACTCCCTCCCTCTCCCTTGTCCTCCCACTTACACCACTCTGAACAGAATTATGGTACTCCACCCAGTACATTACTTACGCTTCCTGCTTCGTCCCAAATATAGAAAATGCCTGTAAATAGTGCCCCAACCCTTGCATACTGCCTCTGTACCCAGCATCGCCTGGTGCCGGATCAGGAGGTTTTGGGATCTGTTTCTTTTCGAGAATAGATCGACCTTCCGGTGTGCGCGCTCGCTCGGTGAAGCTTTGCAGTGTTTTGTCCTCGTCTGTTGATCCTTCCGAGTCGGAGGAGTCATCCACGCCATCTATTGAGATATCACTGACCCTTCGATTGGGAGGGTTGGGCTTTAGCTTGAGCTTATTTCGGGCTTGCACTTCGTTCTTGGGAGGTGGAATTGGTGGTGCATCAAATGCGATTTCCGTATCAGCCACTACCGAGTGCTCTCCCGCGGTATCAATGTCTGCTCCTACAGGTGTATCATCGGGGTCGTAACCAAGGTCTCCAGCCCATGCATGTCCACCAACTTCGGCAAAGGGCGTCCGCGGCTCAGTTGGCGGTCCCCAGCGCGAATAGTCGGGTGTAGACAGGCCTTCATCTAGGCTATCGATGCTTCCCAGGCTTCGCTCCCAAGGATTGATGCCTCCAGGATTGATACTAGGGCTCAGCAATCCTTGACCACGGCCGAAGCCTTCAGCTTCGATATCGTCCGGGGTCAATACTCGAGCACCCTGGTTTTCTGGTTCTGGTGGTGGAGCTTGATATTCCAAGGCTCGTTTACCTAAGCTAAGAAGTGACTCAGATTGTGAGATGCACCGCTTTATCGATGAATTGAGCGCCTGGCTGTCAACGAGGAGTGCTCGGTGAGCATCCAAATCAAGCTGGATGCGAGCAGGGTCCTGGAAGCGAGCCCTTGCAGCACGGGCATTCGCAGACGAGGAACGAGACTTTGTGGAGGTAGAGGATAGATTGGAGAGGAGGTCATCGAGATCGTCCTCTTCCTCAGAAGCAGAGAGAAGATCATCCGAATCGATGTTTGTATCAATCTCCGACATGATAGACATTTTTCCAGACGCGGACCGCGATGGAGCTATCGACATACGGCCAGAACGGCTCAATCTACGATAGCGTCGGAGTTCAGCGGTTTGCTTCCGCATTTCGCGCTCAAGAGTCCGATTGATGGCGAGAAGGGACGAATTGCTGATTTCGAGATCGAGAACTTTGCGCTCGCGACGAGCGTTGGCCGCCAAGTCATTCATCTGGTCAAGCTTGCTTTGGCTAGCTCCTGGGGGTTTGGTTGGACTCCTTGGAGATACTGGTAGTGGAGATTGAGGAAGCTCTTGCGTGATAGCAGGAGGATTGACACTATGTGGTAGAGCACCATTTGCCCCAACAAGCGAAGTGGTTCTTGTCCGTTCAGTAGGGCTGGTATTTGAACATGCGGTGCTAGATCTCCGCGGTGGACTCGGGCCGGCCGATTGCACGCTCGAAGATCTCCTATGGGTGATAGCTGGAGATGGTCGAGGAGAATTCAGACTGGACTTGCGAGAAAGACTCCCATTGCCATACTGGATGGGTTCCGGTTGTTTGAGCTCAGTCCCACCGTTCGAGACTAGTCGTGTATGCCTTCTTGGCGAAGCTTTATTGATAGACGATTTGCGAGGTAGTAGTTCCTCCTTCAGCGGCGATGGCGCTCGTGGTGGAGTATCGGTAGGGTTTGCACTATAGATTGTCTGCAGCGGTGGCCTATTCGACGCGTTCGCTTTAGCGGGTCTTGGAAGACAAGGTTTGGACTCGCTGGAGTTATTGGCATGAAAGAATTTAGGGCTGTGCAGGTCTGGAGTCGAACTGTTACTCATAGAAGAACTTCTCCCATTTGAAAAGTCGATGTTCTCCTCTTGAAATTGTGGATAGCCTGGCAATCTCGGTAAGGGCCTTTCCGATGATGTTCTAGAGGGTAAACCTGGTCTAACATCGTTCGCGTGGAAGAATTTTGGGGTGTTCTCTGGGCTTGTCATCCTCGTCGCTGACTTGTTGCGTTCCATGAGGACTGGCCGCGAGGACACAGAGGACCCTGGTCCATCACTGATCACGCTTCCTGCTCTCGATCTCTTCCCAGTCTTCGCCATCCGCAATCCCAACCCACTCTCAGCCTGCGCATCTTCTGTAGGTGTCTCGTAACTCTCTTTGGATGAGGCCGGTCTGGAGTTGCTCGATGTTCCGCTCGGGGTATTGTGTGGCGATGGCGACGCGGTTTCAGCTCTGGCCTTTCGCACACCTGATCGGGGGGTAATGTTGGAGCTCAAGAAGGTCTTGACAGGCGTTGCGACACCGTCGTCGATATAGCCGTCCTCCGCGCCAGATCCTTCAATCTGGCTCTCTTTTCGGTGAGAAAAGTGGCCATTTGTCGCGGGCGAACCTGCTACTTTTGGCAATGAGGGGCCTCTCCCAGACAGCTTGGGGAACTGAGTACCGATGGTGGGGAGAGGCCGTCGTTTTGGGACGCCATTATGTTTCTCGTAGTTCATTGTCGCGATGCCATTTCGTGTAACTGGTGGCGACCAGAGCCTTCGAACTTAGATCAGATCATATCCGCCGACGGCGGATATTCAAGTGACTTTTCGTATCTACAATCGATGAGATCATGAAGGTGAGAGTCCGCGTAAAGTCGTGTTGACGAGCTCTACCTTAAATCAATAGATCCCTGCTATGCCAAGCGCGAACCTTGACCGCATCATGGCCCACTACGGTAATTGTGCCAAGTTTGTGCATAAATCTATGCAAGTCATCCAGGTCGAGCTTGCTACCGCAGCAACTGCGAGGCTTTGCGGATGACGCCGACGTATACACTCTTGGACTTATGAAAGTCAAGTCAGACAAAGCGATTGCTGTCACCAGCGCCAGAGGAGAGCGCGTTGTTCACGTGCTCGTGGTAACTCAGAGACAGATGTCGAAATCAAGAGCGAGTCCACGCTTGCTGTCGAGATGACCACGGCGGGGCGAGGACCTTCGCCGGATGCCCAGGACACCCCCATTGAGGCCTCTGCCGTGCCAGAGATTAGCGAGCATGACACGCTTAAGTACCATCTCCTGGGACCGTCCCTGACAAAGGCGGGTCAAGACTCTGTCGACCAGCAGAAGGTAGATCTAAAATAAGAAACCCCTATACCTGACGTTCGCTGATGAAGTTGTAGGTATCAGAGATCATCTTCAATGCGTCCAGGGGCTCGAAGTACTTCAATAACGAGGAGTACAAGGACAAGAATCTTACTCAGAAGATCGAAAAAATCCTGGCACGGAAACGACAACTCGAACGCGTTGATCTAGCCTCTGACCTTCGGCGAGCTGACGAGTACATCGCGGAACTGGAGCTCTCGAGGGACTTATCTGAGACGGTTGTTCACATAGACTGCGATGCATTCTACGCTGCAGTGGAAGAGTTAGATCGCCCAGAACTCAAACATGTCCCCATGGCCGTTGGCAAAGGCGTGCTCACAACGTGCAACTACCATGCAAGGAAGTTTGGATGCAGAAGTGGCATGGCAGGCTTCGTGGCAATGAAGCTGTGCCCGGAACTCATCTGCCTACCTCTAAATTTCGAGAAGTACACAGCGAAGGCACAGGAGGTCAGGGAGATCTTAGCGGACTATGACCCGAGATTTGAGAGCGCCAGCATCGATGAGGCCTATCTGAATATTACGGAGTACTGCAAAGAGAAGGACATGGATCCAGAAGACGCTGTAGCTCAGCTCCGCGACGAAGTTGCTGAAAAGACCCATATCACGATCTCAGCCGGCATCGCTGCGAATGCCAAAATTGCAAAGATATCCTCCAACAGAAATAAGCCCAACGGTCAATTCAGAGTTGCCAATGATAGAGCCACGATCCTAGCCTTCATGCGGGACCTTCCTACTCGCAAAGTCAACGGTGTGGGCCGAGTCTTCGAGCGCGAACTTGATGCCATTGGCGTGAAGACTTGTGGAGACATCTACCCTCAGCGTGCATACTTGTCGAAGCTCTTTGGGGAGAAGGCTTTTCAATTCCTCATGCAGTGCCATCTCGGTCTCGGACGCACCAAGGTCCAACCAGTAGAAGAATACGAGCGAAAGAGTGTTGGCACAGAAAGTACGTTTCGCGACATGAGTGACAAGACGGAGCTACGGGAAAAGCTGCGCTGGATCGCCGAGGAGTTGGAAAAAGATCTCACGCGCACACAATTCAAAGGCCGAACATTAGTGCTCAAAGCAAAGCTACATTCCTATGAAGTCTTGACAAGGCAGGTCATCCCACCCAAAGCGGTCAGTACAGCGGACGACCTATATACGTACTCCTTACCCATGCTGGCGAAGCTTGAGAAGGAGATACCCGGGTTCTGCCTTCGACTCATGGGCCTTCGATGTACACACCTTGTCAGCACCAAGAAGACCGGTATCAATTTCTTCGGTGTACGTCCGCTTTTGTCTATCGATGGAGGAGCAAATGTCACAAAGACGAGAGTAGATGAGGACGGTGAGTGGGAAGTATGGCCGGAGGAAGAATTCGAGGAAGCCGCACGACAGGAACGTCAAGATGAGATGAACGAACTTGAACGCCTGAGCCAGGAGCAAGACACAATAGGATTAGATCCACTTAGCCAAGAAGAGCGGCTCGAAGAAGCCAACAGGCGCCTCAAGCATGGACGGGTAGTCTTGCCTAACCCTAGGCCCGAGAAACAAAAGATGAACGCCACTGTTAGAGAACTCGGTCCCTCCGTCGGTTTCCAGAAGCCCGCGACTGGCTACGTCAAACCTGTCGAGCCGAAAGAAGAGAAGCCATGGACCTGTCCCATCTGTGCGCGGCCGCAGTCAGCCTCGGAGAAGTATTTCAATGATCATATTGACTTTTGCTTGTCCAAGCAAACCATCAAGGAAGCTGCGAAAGACACGTCGCCTGAGCCTCCTGCATTGACGAAAGCGATATCCGATGGCAAGGAAAACAGCCATCTAAATGGTAGAGGCAGGCCCAAAGGGAAGCGGAAAAGCGAGGCGGTGGTGGGCGAAAGGGGAAACAAGAAGATCTTCTTTGGCGTAAAAGGGACTTGATGACTTTTCGTATATGGATGTGTTTTGCATAGCGAGGATGAAGCATTAGTCATGGGAAATGACTGCACATGGACAGGCGAGGTCAAAGCCGGTTCTCTCATGATACCCGGGGCAGCTAGGATACTGTCTAAAGCATAACAACATCTTGGTAACAGTTCCATTGCCCATTATACAATGTGCATAGCTTCTATGCTGTACTGAGTCTCCAATTGCGAATTCATTACCGCCCCGTTATACCAAAGTAGCTCAGGCTGGAGTTCAGACACCACAGAAAACTAAATTTCAAGCACTCTAAGAAAAAGTAGCAACAAAAAGCGCTTTTCCATATTATGGTAAGTACGGGCCAAGATTTTTGTATACCTTACAACAGCATGGGGTGATTTCTTCCCAATGATGATTGAGGAGAGCGGGATGAAAGCCTTTCGTACTCCATCTTGAGCTCAGGGCGAGTATTGTCAAGGATCTTCGCCACCACGAAGCCTTGATACAGGGCCTTGTTGAGCAATGAAAGTGGACATTTGACTCAAAGATGAGCCTTGTGTTGTCCAATTTTATGGATCCTTACCAGCCGACCGCCTGTACGCATAACCCATGCCCCATCTTTTCATAACTTTGTCAGCGTGGCTTTTGGCAAATTAGGGTGTTGCATGTAAGACATTGGATGAAAAAGAGAAGCGACGATGTCAGTATTTCTTCGGAAAATCTGTTCTGGAAAGCTTAGCCTATCAATAAAAGAGGATAGAGGATAGAGGATTTTCCCCTTATTACAGCCGTCCAAACACCGCACACAACAGACACAAGTAAGCAGTCGCCTCTTTCGCCAACGCGTGAATCTAAAGGTTCATCTACTCTCGCCCAAACCAGTAGGGCTGCTCCTCAAACGCCTCCCAGTCCCCAGACTCGCTCCTAAGTTCTCCCTGCCCTCTAATCGCACTATACCAGTGACACCATGTTTGCCACCTCCATATTTCGTGGGTAACTTACTATCCATAGTCGCTTGCCGCTTTAGTGGAGGTGGTCCCATTCCCACGATGTCTGGGTCAGCCTTTCCATTTGACGAGAGAGTGGGTGCGGATGAATCGCTGTGATTGCGGAGCAATGATGCATTAACGTTCAGGCTTACTTCGCGCAGGCTGGTCGTCTTGGCCTCTTTCGACGGCGATGGTGGGGCAGGGTCGGTTTTAGGAGCGTCAGTGTAGACAGCGGCTTTGCTTGGAGATTTAGTAGGAGAGTCGGCGCTCGCGATGCGGCGGGGTGATGATGGAGCTGCTTTGCCTAGGAGTTTGTCGTGGGATTGAGTTCGTGGCAGACTTGTGGGGTATTGGTACTGTGTCTTCCGTGGGGTTTCGCCAGTTGGTACATACTCCTTGAGAGGTGCACCTGTGATGTTGGTACGGAGATTCGCAAGAGGCTGTTGGATCGCGGAGGAAAGTGGTGGCAGAGACGCTTGAAGGGCTGTGCTTTGGTTCGAAACGTCGTTGCCGATTTCGCGGACTCGGTCGTAGGTGGAAACAAAATGGTCGCCTATGCTTGAGTATGATTGGCTCACTGTCGAAGCCAGACCTCCTAGAGACTCAACGTGTGTGCTGTGGTGACGCTCATTCTGAAATCGGGCTCGAGTGACAAAGTCATCCAGCGCTTGCATCTGGGTCGCCATGTCTTTCATCTGAGCGTCAACGATGCGGATCGTCTCTTCATGCACGGATCTGGTGGTAGCCTGAATGGAGGTGTTGTGCTCGTTTATAGCTTTCCAGTCGTCCTTCATTTTACCTTTCAAGGTATCTCTTGACTCCAGCACCTCCTCGACAAGCAAGCTTTCTTTTTTCGACCACACGTCCATACCAGCATTATACTCCATGTCTGCGGCTTGCAACGCTAACCTCGAGGATGCGACGTCCTTGCGTACAGCACTGATCTTCGACTCCCAACGTGAGTCCTGTACCTCGCCGGACTGGCTGATTAATGCTGTTATCTGCGCGAGCAACTTCTGGCGATTCTGGGAAGCTTGAACACGCTCTTCGATCAAGCAAGTGTCCAATTTAGCGGAAATATCAGCGTTTGCTTGCAGAGCAGCCTTTGCGGCAGCCGAAGCCTTCAGTCTTAGCTCGTCTGCCTCGGCTTTCTGTGTATTGACGTACTTGACAAGCTCTTCGAAGATGTTCTTGAAGTCTTTGCCTAGCGAGCTGTAGGACGTGTGGAGCTAAGAAAATAGTCAGTATGTATTGCTAGAACACCAATGATGATGATGCGTACCTGCGTATGGAAAGTTCCTAGCTCACTTATCACCTCAGCTGAGATGCGACCCGCAGCAGCCGACAGTCCGTTCAAACCCTCGCCTACCTTACGCTTTACATCCTCGCGTAGATACTTGATCTCTTCGAGCACGAGATTCATGTCTTCCTTCGCGCCCGAGGTCTGCTGCACAACTTCCTTCTCAGATGCTTCAAACGACGACACCTTCTCTCGGAGACGCTCCTGTGTTGTTCCCAGTTGCTGCAATTCCTCTTGGACGAAGTCTTGCATACGACTGGACAGTCTTGCCACAAGTTGCTCCTGCTCCGCCTTAAAGGAAGATAGATTTGATTCCACGCGCTGTGTGACATCGGCCACCTGAGTCTGCGAAGCTTGCCATTCTTGGCGGTTGAGAGATTGAAGGTCTGAATTTCTCTTAATCTTGGAGTGAAGTCCACCAATATCCCCTACAGTCCGTCCCAGTGTCGAAACGAGCTCTCCACCAACATTGTTTAACTGTTCTTCTGTTGCCTGATGTGCTTTTCGCAAAATGGCTTCCTCCGCGAGATTTTGCTTTGTGTTTGCCAGAACAATCTCTGTCTTCTCCAGGACGTCCTTGGTCTCATCCAAGATCTGCTTTGTGCCATCGTTGTCTTTCTTCAAGATGTTAAAGTTACTTGTCAATGAGAACAACTCCTGCACTTTGTTTCTCAAGTTGGTCTCCATCGTCTCGATTCTGGCCTGTTGCTCCTCGCTGAGTATACGGCGAGATTCACTTTCTCCAACCATCTCCTCGTAGCCCTCAGTGGTTAGGTAAACACCATTTCGTTGCCTTGTGGCCATGAGCTCCCCTTTCAGCTTCTCAATTTCCGCGGTGAATTCCTTAAGCAAGGTTTTCTTGGATATCGTCTGGTTTACTTGAGGCTTGTTTCGAATATTCTTAGCCCGGAAAGCGTAGTCCAGCGTTGAGATGGTCTCTTCTAGATTGCTTTTCGCGGGCGATACTGTTGCAATAATACATGTCTTCGTACGCCCTCCAAGCGAGTCTTGCAGCAGTCGTGTGAGTTTTGATTCTCTGTGGCCATATTAGTCTCTCCAAGAGATGAGCAAAAAGCCATGGACTGACCTGTATGGGATATGTGATCCTCTCTCAACAAGAGCGTTGATGACTCTTCCCAGCGTCAACAGACTCTTGTTGATGAGCCCCGCTTCAGCAGCGCGCTTATTCTCAGCACCGCTTCTTTGAATGTTTTCACTTCCTGCCAGATCAACCAAATTGAGCTTCCCAGCACTGACGAAGTCCTCCCCTGTTTCGGTCGTTCTTTTGATATATGCTGTGACTGTAAATACAGTATGACTTCGAGAGCTAAGATCGTTGCACTTTGTCGCAGCCACTTGGCGTTTATGGCTACCATTCTGCAATAGCTTTATCCCATCGCCTGCTGACTTGATGTGCGATTCTTCCATGCCTTGGACGATCGTAGCGGCGTGGCCTTTCTTTTGGCCGTCCTCATATATCTTGAGCTTGGTACTGTCATCGACTGACAGCAGATCACGCAGCTCTTCGTTGTAAAGTTCGATGAACGAGCATTTGACCGAGCTCTCGGCTTTGTCTGCCTCAAGCTTGGAGAAAAGGGAGTGTAAGGCTCTGGGAATGATACCGGCCGAGTCTGAGAGAAGGCCAAGTGTGTCAGACATATCTCCAGACATAGTATACGTTTTCCCTGTGCCTGTCTGTCCGTAGGCGAAGATAGTACAATTATAGCCTTGAAGCATCTGGCAAGGCAAGTCAGATCAAGTGTAGCGGAAGTTTAGTGGGAACCGACCTCGTCAAGAAGTGGAGTAACCACATCGTCGTAAATCATGGACTGATCAGCAGCAGGGGAGAAGACTTTGTCGAAGTGGTATGTCTTGTTGCTGAGCGCACTGGCTCCCATTGACAACTCGACATTCTTTCCTCTGGTACCGTCCGTAGATACTACCACTCCGCTATTCTCGCGCACTTCTCGATCGTTGCGTCCTCTACATCTGACGACCACATGTATATTGGTCTCCTCCCCACCTTCAGAATCGAACTCCCGCTCTTTGCGCTTCGTCCCTCCATTCTTTCGCTGCGGCGACAGGGTTTGCGATGTGTTGGTAGACATTGATATGGTACTATCCGCAGGCGATGCAGCACCCGAGTGCGATCTGCCCTGTGAGGTAGAAATGTTTGATTGTGTTCTAGTAGTAGATGGTCGTGCGTTGGGCGGTCGCATTGAGTGTTTCTTGGTAGGCAAGCCAGCTGCAGGCCGTGGTAAGCCGGCCATCAGAAGAGGAAATCGAGCCCCTACGATAGACGTAGCTTCCCTTGTTGCAACTGTAATGCGACTAAGGATATGGTCTGAAAAGTTGTGATCTGGTAAGGAAAGCGCAGCAAAACACTGGAAGTAAACAGTGGAGATGGTTCCGCGAATTAGCGTCAGGCACCAGAATCCCTACCGCAGATCTTCCCCCCCTTCAGCTTGTGACAACGAACACATGCCTCTCACTACTCCGCGATGCTCCAGGCAGCAGTCTATTCCCTGTAAGAGGGCTCGTTTTGCGCTCATAGCTTGGTCTGGCTAAACAAGTACTTCTGAGAGGGAGATGTCTGCTAAACCAGCTATGCAGGTGCATCCTGGCCGTGGGCTTGGGTTTCTCAGTAGGTACAGCCGATGCAAACTTGATTTATTGTTCTTGCTGATAGATCGCAGCTTTGGGAGCTTCTCTACACGATGTTTTAATACGGTTCAAAGCCCAGCCAAATCTCTACCCTATTATAGACACGTCCTACTCGCCTTCAGAACCACTTAGGGCCCCTGTAATTCTGAACCTCCCTCCGAACGGCATTCGTCTACGATTCGACGGGCCAGACCAGAGGTTGAGACTGATAGAAGTCTTAGACTATATCAAAACACCATTGAACTACAAGGACACGGACCTGGTCAAGCTTGCTGAGCCGTCCAGTCCGAGAGGTCCAGCTTTCCGACATGTCTATAGATTGATGGGCCCATCCTTCGCAGGAGAGTATATGCCAACAAAACCAGACTCTGGGTTGAATGAAGGACTTTACGTTCTGTCATATCCAGGTATCGCCTTCACTTTTCCATTGCAAAATTCTGCATGGTCTCCTGATGTTGATTTCGTATCTTTGCTTTCCTCTAACGCAGCTTCCGTCTCCACATCTATGGCGATATTTGATGGGCAATCTTGGCCAGAAGCTCGTCGAGATCTCATGTTTAAACTGTGCACGTATCCGAGGTCGCTTGCATTCTCTAGTCGTGGGAAAGAACTCCGACCTGATGAGATTGAGCTCGCCATCATTCGCGGTAACGGTAAGATAGATCTAGAGCGAAGGGCCAGCCCCCCGTTCCAGATAGTCCTGAGTAAGACTACCCTTCAAGATCTCGTTGCGGAGCTGGGGCCACCAGACGCGATATATCGCAAGTACGATCGGCGGCTCTCCATACATAAGACTCAGCAGAAAGACAGAGATCGAGAAAGAAGATTCTCCAGCAACTCTCGCGATCATAGCGAAGATTTTGCCGATACCGATCATTCTTCCGCTCATACTGCAACGGACGAGTCAGACAATGAAGACGAGTCTCAAGCAGTCGGTAACGTGGCCGCCGATGCGTCTACAGAATGCTTCTACAATTACTTTCATCACGGATTTGATGTCTTCATCTCATACCCAGCAGCTCCATCTCCAGCACTGCTCTCTAGCGAGGCTGAAGAGGATGAGCTAGCTGATGGACAGAGCTCCAACCAGCTTGTGGCTACCAAGATCCTTTTGCATGGCAACGTTCCAGGCTCATTCCCATTCAATCGCTATCGTCGGAGCCGCTGGATTATCGATATTGAGGATCCCGAGCGAGATGTTGGGTTCAATTCTGAAACAGGCTTTGGAACAATGTCGGAATCCCTCCTGCGGATTTGGCGCAACCGCTCCCCAGAAGCAGCTAGCAAAGATTTGAATAAAAACCCAATGGTTCTCAATCGGGATTGGAACGATAGCCCAGGAAGCAGTTGCGAAATTCTTGGTGACTGGGAAGAGGGTACAGACACCCCCAGAAAGGGCTTGGCGGGTGACGACATTAATGCATGCCCGGGTCTTGGAAATACCAAGCTTTACGGCTTCCCTGGACTACTGTTTGAAGTGCTAAAGAATGACGCCGTGAGCTGTCTAACGGTGTATTGAGTTAGGTACTGGTGAGGGAGAAGGGGTAGCAGCTCGTTGGGGCTGTATCATTAATGGGATCTATAATGGCATTTGCATGATGGAGAGGAGTCTTCGGGGTATTGAAAAGCTGGCACGCAGACGTGGCGTACAATTTCCCGATGGACTTGTGGAAGAGTATACCCATTTATCGTTCGGTATATTTGAGAGTCGTGGGTGACTCAGAGGAACATGATGACTCTGAAGATATGTCAAACCAATGAACACATAGACTTATAAGAAAGGAATACTTTTCTTTGCAGATTCTCAATTTCCATACGTATGCCCAATCGACTGAGTGAATGTAAATGCTAGCCTTGCCGGGCTTGCGTACAATTTCTCGCGAGGCTGCTGACTAAGCCCAAAGCCCAATCCAAATTGCCAGACTCGCAACCACCCAACAGTCAAGGAATGAGTGGTCTTCGACCGTCCTGGAAGAAGACTCTTCAACTGCCCAAGTCCCTGTTTCCAGCTCGAGCTGTGGTAGCAGACCGCCCGAAGTACATCCAACGATGCACCAATGATCTCTACGAATACCAGCGCGGCCGTCAAGATCCCAAGCAATCGCCTTTTGTATTGGCTGACGGACCCCCGTATGCCAATGGTAGTTTACATATCGGTCATGCGCTAAACAAAATACTTAAAGATGTGGTGACGAGGTACCATGTTTCGGAGGGGAGAAGGGTAGACTGGGTGCCTGGATGGGACTGTCATGGGCTTCCCATTGAGCTGAAAGCGCTGCAAGAGAGGGGTCACGAGCCCACAAATGCCGTTAGTACACGGTCAGCGGCCAGGAAATTGGCTGCGAACACGGTCAAGGACCAGAAGAAGGCCTTCAAACAATGGGGCATTATGGCAGATTGGGACAACGCGTGGACGACTATGGACAAGGACTTCGAGATCAAGCAGCTGAGTGTTATTAAGGAGATGGTCAAAAGGGGACTCATATATAGACAATTCAAACCGGTGTACTGGTCTCCCTCTTCTCACACTGCATTGGCCGAGGCAGAGCTAGAATATCGAGACTATCATGTGTCTACAGCTGCGTTCGTCAAATACCCCCTTAGCGAAGCCTCAGAAGGGCTCACAAAGAAGCTGGGATTGGAGACGGTGTCTGTCAACGCTGTGATTTGGACGACGACGCCTTGGACCCTACCAGCCAACAGAGCTATCGGGTTTCACAAAGATATTGAGTATATTGTCGTGGAATCTTCCACTCATGAGCGGCTCCTACTCGCTGCGTCCAGGCTGGCAGAATTGGAACACCAACTCAAAGAATCTCTGAAAATCGTAGTATCCCTTGAAGGCCACGAACTCGTTGGTACACTGTACAAAAGCCCAGTGTTCGACACCGAGTCGCCTCCACGGCCCTTCGTCCATGCAGACTTTGTCTCGGAAGTATCAGGTTCAGGCTTGGTACACATGGCTCCAGGTCACGGCATGGATGATTATCAACTGTGTCAGAAGCACAATATTACCGCCTTCGCTCCGGTTGACGCCAAGGGCTGCTTCACAAATGTTGCATATCCTGAAGATGTAAGTTGTCTCTCGGGAAAACCAGTCTTGACCACGGGTAACCTTGCGGTACTCGCTCGTTTGTCCGAGCATGGCTATCTCTTAGCACAGCATGAGTATGAACACAATTACCCTTACGACTGGCGGTCCAAGCAGCCTCTCATCGTGCGGGCCACAGAGCAGTGGTTCGCAAACGTCGGAGGTATTCAGAACGATGCGCTGGCAGCTCTGGACTGTGTAACTTTTCTCCCTCCCAGTAGCAAGACTAGACTTCAGACTTTTGTGAGAAATCGCACTGAATGGTGTATTTCGAGGCAAAGAGCTTGGGGCGTACCGATCCCTGCGCTGTACCACAGAGAAACAAACGAAGCAGTCCTGACAGAGGATAGCGTCTCTCATATCATCTCCGTCATTCAGGAACGAGGCATCGATGCTTGGTGGACAGATGACGAGTCGGACCCGGCGTGGACACACCCATTGCTCAGAAGCAGCGACGGTCAGACCACATATCGACGAAGCAAAGATACCATGGATGTTTGGTTCGATAGTGGGACAAGTTGGACGCAGACCAGCCATTCCTTGGAATGCAGAAGCAATGTCGCATCTTGCTACATCGAGGGTACAGATCAACATCGCGGATGGTTTCAATCAAGCCTATTGACGCACGTGGCTTGCCACAGCAAAGCTCCATACGAGATTCTGATCACTCACGGCTTCACTTTAGACCAAGATGGACGCAAGATGAGCAAGTCCATTGGCAACGTTGTTTCACCAGATGAGATTATGGATGGGACACTACTGCCTTCAACGAGGAGAAAGATCAACGGCAAAATGATAGATGTCCCTGCCGCTATGGGCCCAGATGCTCTTCGCCTGTGGGTTGCCAGTTGCGATTACACTACAGACGTCAAAGTCAGTGTGAAGATGCTACAAGCCATAAACAACAATCTGTCAAAGTATCGTGTGACCTTCAAGCTGCTACTAGGTATTCTTGACGATTTCGATCCATTCTCACCTATTATTAGGGATCATCCCAAGCTCGGCAAGGTCCACTTAATTGCTCTTTGGCGGTTGAACAAAGTCGTGAGCGAAGTTCGCCGCCATTATCGATCCTTTGAATTCAACAAGGCTATCAGCCTCATCAATACCTACATCAACAACGACCTTTCCTCATTCTACTTTGAATGCATCAAGGATGCTGCATATTGTGGTACTGTCGACGAGCGCGTCCAGGTCCACGCCACACTCTATCAGATCTTGGTCGCGCTTCAGCAGATGCTGTACCCTGTGACCCCATTGCTGATCGAGGAAGTATGGCAGTATAGCTCTAAGCAGATCAAGGATGCTTGGAACGAGCCTCCTGGCCACCGCACGTGGTCACAACTGGATCATGAGCCGGAAAAAACTTCCAGTGACAAGATCGATGAAGACGTCCCGCAGCTTATGCGAGCAATAGCTGCAGTAAAGAGCGCCCAAGAAGACGCCCGCACTGCGAAATTGATGGGGGATTCGCTCCAATCATGGGTGTGGCTGGATTCCAAGACAGATGAAGCGCGTGATCTATTCGAGCGCTACAGCGGAGCTCTGGAGAATCTACTCGGGGTGTCGAACGTTAGACATGACCGCATGGAGGTCGCAAAGTCAGAAAAACTTGGGTGGTCTCGTACGGTGGATTTTGACCTTGGTTGGGGTCAAGACCACTCGGTCACTGTACACGTGTATGAACCTCAGCTAGCCAAATGTACGCGGTGCTGGAAGTATAAAGCTCCTATAGATGCGAAGGAGGGAGAGGCTCTTTGCGAAAGGTGTGAGAGGGTGGTGACAGAGCTCAGGCTGACCAGGCCGAACTTGTTTGAAGAGGTGCAATGATACCCATTTGTAAGGGCGTTTCTCATTAGCATTTGCATGATACTTGGCTCTACAAGAAATGACCATGTCTCCAGAGACACTACTGACTGAGTGCCCCCCTTGTCCATGAGTCATGCTCCGTTTTTTTGTAAAGAAGACCAAATGGGTGAGTTGCTGCCCCCTAAAGATTACAGCCCTACGCTCTTTGCAACAGAGCAATTGTACGACGCAAATGGACGGCCTCAGGGTCGCAACGCACAGAGTTGAGCAGAAGCTTGGCTCTGTTTTCCCATGAAGCAACACTCCACGATTGTAAGACTGAGCGAATTGATGGCTCTGGATAACCCAACGGGCACCCTTTGAAGGGCAAAATGGATGGGATGTTTACTCTCCATACCCATAAACGACGGCTACTTTCCCCTCATCGCGGCATGAAATGGAAGAAATGCTGGCTGTGAACCATCTTGAAGGAGGACCACTTCTCGCACATTGCAGTAGGAACAAAGACAACGGTGTGCTCATTGAGCATGCATTTGAGGGAAATGCTGGGTTATGGTTGCCATACAAGGGGACTATTTTCTGCTCGTTACGACATAATTGGGCAACCTCAAGATCGTCTATCTTCACAAGGGGTGTGACAGTGGGTCAGCTCACCAAGAGAATGAAGAGTAAGTGGCTCTTCAACGGTGCCAAGACAACTAGATGAAGGGATGTTACCCCTTAGATGTTGTTCTCAATATGAGTCAACATCACTAAGTTAGCGCTGAGAGACCGGGCCTCTACCTTACATAAAGCCCGCACCTTTCTTTCGTAGATACACCACTGGTGACAGTATCCACGTTATGGCCAACGCTGTGGCTAATATACAGCATCATCGCATATGCCTAGGCTTGCGTCTCCAGGAGAGCCAACAGGCCCTGATTGCCGGCCTGCAGCACTACCACGTACTAAACCAGGCAATCGCCACCTTACAGCGTAAGCTTGAGGTCTACGAGACTCAAAACATCAACCTTGAGTCAATGATCAGCAAGCTGAAGTACTTGAGCAACAGTCATCCGCAAGGTGAGCTACCTGAGACCTGAGACTGATTCGAATTAGCGTGCTAAATCGACATACCGCCTCAGACGTTCCTGCGGGCCTTAAGCAAATTCTACAAGAGGCAGATCAACTCAACATTACCGATCTCGTTAGGCCAGTGCCATTCATCTTGACTCAGCAATCACGTACGGCGCCCAACAGTACCCGAATCCCAGCACGAACTCCTTTGCCAATCACCGTCAACGGCTGCTCGCCCAGCACAGACTCCAACATGGGGAGCGAGTCACTCGCAGACAACCTCAAGCGCACGAACCAACTCATGGGAGAGGCTGAAACCAAGAAAGCTACCATGGCAACCCCGAACGCTTTGCCGAAACTCAATCCAGGGTGCGTGTCCTTCACACCCGGTTGCATGAGGCAGGCACCCCCCGTGCGGAAGCTAAATGCTAGAAGTGACATTTTCATCCCCTCAATCAATAAGTTGGAGTTACCAACGAGCACTGAAGCGCTGTCACCCCAGAAGGGCGTTCCAGTCATAGAGAACGAACTGAGCGATCAATCTGAGTCCTCCGAGAAGAGTCCCGAAGCTCCAACGCCTCATAAGCGTACTCCAGTCATGGTGAAGAAGCCGAGCATTGAAGCTCGTTCTAGTCCATCTCAAATACAAGTCGCTGAACAGCCTAAAACAGCGACACCTTTCCAAGCTCAGTTCCCAGCCACCAGAAAGCTAGCCCCAGTCATGCCACTGCAGGCTCAAATCCCAGCCGCTGAGAATTCAACACCAGCAGCACCCATGCCAGGTCTAGCGGCTCCGGTTCCGAAGCTGGCAAAGGTTTTACCTCACTTATGTGTTCCACCTCACCTACGCGTTCCGACTCCCGCCAAAGCACAAGCCGTTGCACAGTCGACAGCATCGATACCTGTGCAAGCTCAAAATTCAGCTTCAGGAAAGCCGATCTCGGTCACAGGGGCGGATGCCCAAAACTTCGCTGCTGAGGCGCCAAACCCAAAAACACCCTCAATGACAGTGAAAGCTCCACCCATTGAACAAAAAACACCAACGAAGGCTATGCAAGCTCAATTTGGAACTACAGACAAGCCAACCCAGGTCACAACCTTAGAAGCCCAAGTCCCAGCCGCTAGGAAGCCAACGCCAACAACAAAAGTGACACTAATGCAAGCTGAATCTCCAGCTACTGAGGAGTCAAGACCATTGATGCCTGTGCCGGCTCAAGTCTTAGCGGCGGAGAAGCCAGCTCTAGAGGAAACCGCGACGTCAGCGCAAGCTCAATTCAAGAAATTGACATCAATGACGCCGGTACAAGCTCCAGCAGCCCCAGCTTCAGCGAACAAGGAGGCCGAGGTTCTGCCTCATCTCCGCGTTCCAGCTCACCTACGCGCGCTCCGAGCAAGCACCTCCACACAAAACATAGTTCTACCAGTCAAGACAAACAGAGTCTCTACTACTACAGCCGTGGCAGATAATGGCCTTAACAAGGAAAACGTCAAGATCGGTGGTAGCCCAGTCAAGACTGATCCAGCTACTAAGCATTGGCTGGACACTTTGGAGAGGAAAGGAGCATTATCGCGCAAAGCCTCCTCCAACTCTTTCGCTGACAAGTTGATCGACGACTTCGAAGACGACGATGTTGCGCTCGGGAAGCTCCAACGCGTACCAACGCCTCCTGGCTTTACTCCTATCACAAAGAGAGCCCCAGCGCCCGAGGCTAAGAACGGAGACGCTGTACCAAAGAATGAGAAAAATATGGGCAGTACGTTCATGGCTAAGGCCCTATCAGCTCTCCCAACCTTCACTCAGAAGTATCGAAGCAAGTCTGAGCTGGGTTCGCCAACCGAAGAGGTAAGCTAGCGGCTATCTCATACTATGATGGGCTTCATACTGATCATTGACAGGAATACATCGCTCCTGAAGTCAATGGAACACATGTCCTGGGTTCTCTTCTCGATGAAGTTTCCAAAAAGCATGTTATCATGCCCAACAGCAGGGGCCAATTCTACCAGCCAAGCATGGAGTGGTACCCAGTTGTAAGGGCAGGAAAGCATTGTTACGTGTTGTAAGAGGGGCTAGTGGCCCATTAGATATCGATTGAGGAGATCTTGAAGAGTGGTGGAGGGGCCATCATGTCGAAAAGTTCAACGTGTGCACGAGAAATCAAACGAAGCAATGAATAATACAAAATATCAAACAATTCATCACCATGTCTCGTGATAGCTACAACGCTTCAAACTTGGGGTATATGACCTAAACCTGATCTGACCCTAGCGTCAACCACCCGTCTCAGCTGCTCCATCCCCCTCTCATAATCTTGTACCAAGTCCTCCAACCCCTTCTCATCCATCTGCTCTGCCCCCTTGTCCCTCGGCACCTCCATGCCCTCAATCCGCAACATAAGCCCCCTTTCCTCTTCCTCCTCCTGTTTCCCTTCTCCATCTCTATCCCAAGTGGGCGCCGGACTCAGCTCCGTAGATGTGACCGCCCAATCAGGACTCATGCTCTGCGCCGAAAGGACTTTGGTGCCTGTGGCGTCCATGTCTAGCAGCACGAATCTCTCTATGGTGTTTATGTCATGATCATGGCCATCGTTTGTGTTTCGGGGTGGCGAGGAGCTGGGGGATGAGTCGTCCAGCAACTGGAAAGTTGCGCTGGTGATGGGATCGGAATCGGAAGTGTCGTCTGAGAAGATGTAGTGGACAGTGGGGTGGTGTGTCACGGATGTGCTGGTCGTATTGAGGAGCGTGAAGAAGGGCGCAAAGTTCGGCGGTCGGAGGAGAGGCGTGGAGTCCGTAACCTCGTCTTCAAGAGCGTTGGGCTTCGGAAGGGCATCATCGCTTGTTGGCTTGGGGATGGGCGATGGAATTAGAGCTGGTGGGTGATCAGATTGCCGAGAGGGCGGAGATGATAGTGGGAGGAAGGACATGGCCTTGCGCGGTGGTGGTGGCTACATCATGGAAGATGTTGATCAGGAAAGGGTCAGGTTTTGAGTACAAATGGCGCCCTCAACTCGCCGGTTAGATAGCATGCCTCGGATAGGACTGCCAAGGCTTTATAGTACGGGTCCAACAACGAACAATAAAACCTTCATACCCGGTGAACGGATTTGTAGATTGGTCTCTTTACTACAGCTTTGCTTTTCACTCTCTATCTCAAACATCACCACTGCTGAGATGTCTCGATCCCCGCGAGGTCGGTTTTTTAAATACGGCTAAGCTTTGCGGCTCCAAAAATTGCGATTTCTTAGATACCGCTACTCCGAGCGGAACTAGCATTGGCCTCGAGCGGCTTGGCTACCCGAGGCTACCTCTTGCCCCAACATCGATTTGTCGGGATTTCACCTCTTCAACATAAGGTAGTCATGGACCTAGTTTCGCAGTGTTTTTTGTGAGTTACGGGCCAATCAGACAGCAAAAACTCTGATGTACGAGAGAGGCCGCCACGAGATTGGCGACTCGGATGATGAAGTTTTCTCTTCTTGGGTGATGATCATGTTCATCAGTGTGGATAACTCAGTACTATCCGACTCACATCTTTTTCTCTTAATCCTTACCTTGCTTCGTTGTTGAAAGAGCTGCTTTAGAAGCTAGATCTGATCGCCTCTCGGTGTTGTCTCATACGCTGAAATGGGGAGAAGATGTTCGCGTGTTTGTGCAAAACATCCAGGTGAACCGATGCTGCAAGACTGGATGAGTCCTAATGTTCTTGAGTATTCTCTCAAATTGTATTCAATATTTTTAAACCGACAGGCCCGCTCGGCGCATTTTGCGGTTATGACTACATCAGGCGACGACTACAGCGGTGTTATTGTAATGGGAATCTTCTCGGCGAGCTCGGTCCTCATAGCGTGCCCTTGCACGGGACCGTCCACGCTGCACCCTCGGTCTAATGGTTCCGTTGTTCTTTAGCGCAATGCATGCCTTATTCGAAATCCTGAAAAATGTGAAAGAATGCGAGGTGCCTTTTATCTTGCTCGAATTGCCAGTCTGCCCGTACGCTGTACTCTTATCTAATCTCTTGGAAAGACCTCTCTTAGCTTTAGCCTGCGTGCATCGAGTATTCGGGTTCCTCTCTCTGATCCAAAAGAAATGCTGGCTTGTTCACCATGATGCCAAATGCAGGAAATCGTTGACTATTGCACTATTGTCTCTTGGACTACTATTGATTGACATTACGGACAGTTCTTTGGCCTTGGCCATCGTGTATGGCTTCGCGAGTTACTTCATCATCTACTTCTAGGACCGTAACGGGCTTCGTCGCTTTCCTGCACCTAGCGTGGCAGGACTCACCAATTTCTGGGCCGTCTGACATCACTTCCGTCATCGTAGGACGCTCGCTGTTCATGAAGCGCACGAGAGGCTTGGACCCATCATTCGCATTCAGCCTAATCACATATCTTTCAATACAGCCCAATGCCGTTCAAGACATCTATGGCCATGGGAGCGCTTTTCTTAAAGATGAATTATAAGAATCATATGAATCTTTCGGAGACGGGCTCGGCTTTCTCAGTTCAGGTGGGTGTTCGAGACCGTGCAGATCACGCACGCAAACGCAAATACATCGTATAAGGTTCAATCTTTTTGGCTTTGATATCTTGGCAGAGCTTGGTTTCAACACATCGATTGGCTTCTTGGAGCAAGGGAATGACAGCGTATACTGTGAGACAGCCGAGGGCAAAAGGTACAAAGCAAATGCAATCGCTGCGTTTCAAGGATCAACCCGCCACGATGTCTTCATCGCGCATTGGCCCTCTGCACTTGCCACCACCAAACTTCTTCTCTGGTGGAAATTCGGAGCTACCAAAGGCGAAAATTTCAGTGATCCGTGCATTTACAAACTCCGACGGCGGCTTGAATCTGGCCTACCGGAAAAGGAGGGCCGAGACCTTTTCGTGAACTACAAATACGTTGCAAATCAAAATCTGCACTTTCGCGAACTTATCCAAGAAGCTGGTGTGCTGTTGAACGCAGGCTCTGTGAGCGCTACCTCCATGACGAACATACTCTACCTTCTCATCAAGAAACCCCACACAATGAAGAAGCTTCGGGAAGAGGTAGATGCGGCCCTCGAACCAGACACGGTAATAGAGACTGATGTGCAGGTCAACGACCTCAAATATCTACGTGCGTGCATTGGCGAAGCCTTTCGTCACCGCCCGCCCACTGTGATAGGGCTGCGCCGGCAATGTATTGAGAAGGCCACCACGGTAGCTGGCCATCGCATTGCGGCAGGCGTCACTGTCTCAGTCCCAACCTACACCAATTAGCATGCATTTGACCTGACTGAGGGTTAGGTAGCTTGGATAAGCATTTGTAGTTTTGTGGGAGTTACGCGCATGTAGACAGCCTCTCCTGCAGATTATAATCAATGTCTCAGTATTACACTTCGACCATTCCTGGTAAGTTTTCTCATCTGGACAATCTCGGCCAGGTCAAAGACGAGGCCGAGCGTCTCCAACAAGGATCAAACGATCAGAAATACATGCAAATCCCTTAGTCTAAATAGGTTAATTACCGATGTAAAATCCATGATGCCCAGAGCGTGGCTGGTAACAGCATTTGCACCCTTTGTTGCAGGATTCGGATTGCTAATTCAATTCTGTTCAGTCTGACCTGTCGTGACCGAGCCTCAAATGTACAACTGTCAACGCCTAAATGCGTTTTCTTGACATTTCTAGACTTATCATTATTCAGGTGACAAGGCAGTACCTGTATGTGGGCGTTGCTTGAGAGCCTACGCCTCTGCCTGGATCAGCAGGGACTGGTAACAACGACAACGGTCCATATTGGCATATTCATCGAAGGAACTTGCAGACCGATAGAGCTCGATCAAGCGTGTTTGCAGAAGGGCAAGAATGGAGTGTGACACCCAAAGCGTGTACGAGGCTCTGAGCCATTCTCATCTTGACTTCCACCAATCGATTTCTATCTAGTTTCTTTCGTAGATGAATCTATCAAATTTGCGAGCGACTTGAGAAGGAAGAGCAAGAATTCAGGTTAGGCTGCTGACACTCAGCTGATGCCGTTTGGCGGTGCTGCTTCGCACCAAACAACGAACGGCGACCGAAAGGATGACAATACACATTCTTTGGGCCCCTTGACCACTCCTATGGACAGCGTTTTGGACTATCTCCCAATAAGCACCCCAAGAGTTGCCCATCTGAGATTTCACCGTCTTCACATGACTCACAGACCTTCTTTCCTCTCGAACCCGCATCCACCACCCGCGAATACCAGGGGACCTCATCCTTATAGGTTATAACCATTTCTAAGACTAGAAGTATAGGTCGTCCATCTTCAGACTTGATACCAGGAATACCTCGCGCACTTGTCAATCACCCCGACATTCCAGGCCAGAAAGTCAGCGACGACCTGCGTGTCTTCCATTCACTTGTCACTACGGCGAAGTAATAGGACTATGGAAACGTTATCAGGTGGATTCCCTCCGCGTATCTTGCTAGCTGACAGAAATCTTTGCAGCTCGATACAACTGATCCACGTCGCGTCTTTGCAGATTAGTCTCCCAGATTGCAATGCAATATCCCGTGCTCTTCAACACCGTTCTGGCGTTCTCAGCCCGTTATCTTTACCGCGTGAACGGCTACGACGCTTTGGTTGTTGAATACTATCATGGCTAAGCGATAAAGGCAATGACCCCAATGCTCCAAAACCCTTTGCTGGTACCAGGCGGTAAGATTCTTGCAGCAACAGTGCTTCTTCGGATGTACAAGATGTTACAACGCAAGGACAGCGTGCTATCATAGTCTTCCTTTCCTTTTAATTGACAGTCCATATCTTCGAGACACGACACACAACATTAGTTGCTAGGGAAGATGCTCTCTAATCAGCCTCGGCGATCTGAACGAAGAGTCCGATCAGCTTCGTCTAGCCGCTGTCTGGCTCTACCTACGACAAGACGATAAACTTCTTTTTCGATCCCAACACCAGCATGGACCCTTTGGATTGGACCATGCTCCACTCGGAAGCTGACGAGTGGCGAGAACACTTGCCTCTGTCATTCCAGTCTTACCTCTACATTGAAACCCAATCAGCTGGCTCGGCGGTCAACTTTCCCCTTACTGGATTACTTTCCAATTATCACGTTTCGTCGCTGCAAGCCTATCTTACGATTATACTTTTGCTCGCACTACATATCCCACAAACGACTCTTAGTATTAGTGGCTTGCGCGTGAAACGAGAGCAAGAGGTACATAAAGATTCTTTCTCATGCCAGATATCACAAATTGCTGATATGAGGTATTCGCTTACACTGACTGAAAATCTTACAGGCTCGACACGTGTGAGAGATAAGTGCAACGAACACGTGCGATGGAGCACGCATTTGTGCTGTGTAGAGTTTGTGGCTCGCTGGGCAATGTCTCGTGACGCTGGACGGAAAACATAATCTTTTGGAGATTCTGCGCGAAATGGCAGTGGTCACGACTTGGCCTACAGATTATATCGTTAAGGCAGTAATTACAGAGTAAGTCATGGAAGAATGATGGAGTTAAGAGGATGTGGTGTCTATCGCTATCGTAAGACAAGAAGCGTCCTGCAAACCGCAATTGATGGATGGCTAGAGAAAAGGTCTGGACTCTGGTTGCAGCTACACTTACAGTCTGGATTCTGAAGTCATTAGCAACGATTCATAACTCATGTTGAAAAAAATCAGTGGCTGGCTGAGGAAAGACTCTAGAACTTCGTGTTGCCTCTGCACCTCACCCCTTCGTGAATGCCGGACTAAAGATCTATATTCCAGCTACGATCAGGCCTACTGTGGCCAGCTGAAATACGAAAGGTCAGAGTCCAGAATTCATACATGTGTGTTTCGTTGGAACGCCTGTATGAAATATCATCAGCGCCTTGTCGTATAGATCATCCTTCTTTCTCAATCCCAAGCCAGCTGACAGCCTTTCTATACAAATTAACCGCAATCCTCCAGAAAGCCAAGCTCAACGTTCAAGATGGCTGCAAAGAAGCTTCTATCGTCGTTCTACATGATCGTTGAACCCAAATTCTACTCATGACGTCGCATCCTGACTGCAGATAATATCACTAGAATTAATATCAAGATTGGAGACTCAAGGACCCCGTGAAGCGTCTTGCTCAATAGAAGACATGCAGTGGGAATTGTACGTATCACTTCGATCAATAACCTTCTCTCAAATATCGACTGACACACTGCACGTGATCATAGTCGCCAGCCGCATCATCACAGTCGGTGAAGCGGATGAAGATGCCAAAACCAAGATCGGCAAGGTCCTTGTACATAAGATCCTTCAAGGGAAAAGGCTGCAGGAGAAGGAGAAGATCGGCAACGATTGGTATCACGTTGACGGCGAGATGGGCGTGAATGCTACCGAGGGAGTGTTCAAGGCTTTAGACAGGCATAAAGGGTATATCGAGGAGACAAAACAGGTGCAGAACGATGATGGGGAATCTTCCACTTTGGTTTTGAAGAAGAACTACTTTGAAGCTTAGTGTGAGATGAGAGATTGCTTTGGGATTGAACAGGATAAGGGAGTTAAGAAGTAGGGCGTGATGGTAGATTAGAGCGAAGGAAAGTGGATTTGTGTGTCTGTTCGGTCTGCACCAAGGGCCCTCGTGATCTCTTTCTAGCAAGTATGCAACAGATAAAGTTGCATCTCATCATATTGAAAGTCGCAGTCAATTCAATTTTTCCAGAATCTTCAAAAAAGCACATCATATAAGAACATGTCATGAACCCAAAGATGCAGACGTGATTCCCTTTCCCTCAGCTGTCGTGGGGATCGAGTCTACTCCATCAACGTTCGCGTTTTCATGTATGAGCTTGCGGCTCTTTGGGCGACTTTCCTTCTCATCGTCCTCTTTCTCGCCCTCCTCTTCTTTCGACATACTTATATCACTGACTCCGTCGAAGCACTGTTGCTATCTCTAATTCGGCAAATGAAAGTGCAAATCTGACTGCAAATTTCTTTGGGGGTGCAACCGAGATGCAACCATCCCGCACTCATGCAGTCAAGACGCCTCTTATCTCCCCATTTAAAGACAAAGTGATTGCGTTCCTATCTCGACTGGAGCCACATTGAGCAGTACTGCATTTCTAGCACCGTATCAGAAAGCGAAGAAAATGCGCTACTGCATGAGTCTATAACATCCAACAAGGCGGCAAGAGTTCTACCGCAAGGCTAAGGTAGCGACACCTCGAAGCCCAGAACGTGACCTTCGAACGATATGTAAGAGAATCCCAAGCAAGCCCTTGAAGCACAGAGACGATTTTCGAAAGCAAAATCGCAGCAGCACGTTTTTTCTTCTTCTTCTTTTTTTCACGAGTAAATTCGAAGTCATCAGAGAAGGAATAAGCAGGTCTGATTTTATTTCCATCCTACCAACCAACACCAACCCATTCACCCCCCCCAAAAATACAAGCGCCCAGCCTGCGCCATGTAACGATAATGAAGTCTCTAGCTTTACGAGCGCTCAATCCTATTTTATAATCGAAAGCAGCGATTAATCACCCCTCTAAATAACCCCAACCTCTCTCTCCTAACCCAACCATCCAATTTCATAGCCATTGCCTCCATCCCCGTCTCCGCATCCGCCTCCACAGCCTCCACCTGCCCGCCGTGTCGTGCGCCAACCATAGCGGATGGAGCGACGCCGTCTCCTACGGTGGTGGTGGCTCTAGTCGTGGGTTGTCATATATGATTGAAACGGACGGCTGTGCTGCCGCTGGAGTCGGGGAGGGGGGATGTGGGGGACGGGCGGTAGGCGAGGGTTGGGGGGAGTGGGTGTGGGGGAAGAGTAGGAGTGGGAGTGTTGCGTGTGGGGGAAGTGGGTAGTTGAGTGGGTGGATGGAGGGGATCGGGGGAGGAGGAAAGTGATGTTTCGGTTTTTGAGACGACATTTCAATCTCGAGGATGTAATATGAGTTTTGCGTTTGAGGCGAAGACGGTGGTCTCTGGAGTAATAATATTAGGAGTCAGTTCGAGAGGGTTGTTGTGGTACTTGTTTTAGAGAAGCTCCGTATGTGACGAGGCCACAAACTTCTTGTGAACGGAGACTCCCCAGTCCGAGGCCACAATCATTAATTTTACGATCAAAGTACACAACCGGATATCTAAAATACCTTAGAGACTAAACAAACTAACACCTACCTCCCTAGAATCCATTTCCCAACGACACCCAGTATCTACCACCAACCGCCCCCTCACCCATCATCTTCCGCGTAGCCACCTTTCAGCCAACACCCCGTCCAAAGTCAACGGCACAGACAAAAAAAACACGCAAGCAAGCAATCTAAGACCAAAAAAGAACCAAAAACCTCGATGGAGGAATTCGGCTCTGTTCTTGCACGTCGACCTAGCGTCGCCAAACATCGCATCACACACCTCGAACCCAACCCAAGCTCTTAGCCTTCATCCCACGCATCCAGAAGCACTGCTCCCATATATCCCAGCACACCAACTTCAGAAAAGTGCATCATATCTTATTATATCATTTCGTGATAAAATCTCAAGTTATGGTCCGAGGGCTGTGATTAGCGACCGATCGCACGGTAGTTAGGAAGAGGGTGCCGTTGACAAATGCATACGATGTAGATGATGTATGTATGTATCCGTGATAATGATAGATAGATAGATAGATAGATAGATAGTGAGAGCGGATAGCTGCAGTGAAGCGGTCTCGATAAAGGTAGTGTAGATCTTATGCATGAAGCCTGCTAGGGGAAGGGATTTGATTAGTCAAGACCCAAGGGTAGGAATCCTGCAGGAAGCCGAGCTCCTTCGACGACCTGTACTCTTTCGAGAAGGCCATACCAACAGACAATTGCATCGGAGAGGCTGTAGAGTGTTCAATATTGCTTGCCTAGTGAACTAGATACACGGAATGCATAGTCTTTCGCAGTCTTGTTAAAAGCATTGAAGCAAGGGTATAACATTGCTGACTCAAGAACCCGTGGGATCATTACGGTGGTATCATTATTAGACATCCCATTCGCCCGAGCCCCGTCCACACACTGTCTGTATTCCTCGCCTAAGCAATCTTGTTGCCCTCCTGGTCCAACTTGCCACGCTCTTGCATGCCCTTGACTGACCATGGGAAGTGGATAACTGGGAGGATGAAGAAGCTGGGTGATAAACGTTAGCATAATCTCCTCTTCAAGAAATTGACATCAATATAGACATACCTGTTGGAGTCGTCCGCAATACCAGCCAGCGCGTTGTACCAGGCCAAAAATGCTGCGAGCAAAGCGAAGAAGCCACCAGCCTTGATGATGGGTGGGTTTGGCTTACCCAGGGCGGTACGGTGGAGGTAGCCGATACCGAGGAGCATGAAGGCCATGTCTAGACTGAAGAACAGGGAGAAGAACGCAACGGTTGAACGAAGCGTGCAGAGCAGAAGGATGAAGGTGAAGATAAACCAGCCCTGTATTTTGTGGTAAGACTTAGTGATTCCGGAAGCGCTGGGCTTGGAACGTGACTTACGATCAGGAACAGACCAAATTCGTCGTAGAAGTCGGTTTTACCGACAGCTTTGAGCTCAGATTCGATCTCGAAACCGCCGGGTGTGAGGATGATGGCGAAGGAAAGCCAGAAGCCGCCGTAAGAGGAGAGTGCAGTGGCACCAAAGGTGTTGCCGACGGCCATCTCCCTGCAAGAATGTCAGATACCATTCCGTGTTTTTGCTGCTCCTAAGATCCGTCACGTACCACATGCCAGCAAGCAACTGCACCAATCCACCGTATCCAAAGGCAATACCGACAACCAAGTTGGGCGCGCTCAAGCCTCGAGTGCCCATGTTGATCAAGCCCAGCACGAAAGTGGTGAGAGCGAAAGCGGAAAGGCCCAGCGGTGCAGGATTGGCGAACCTACGTTCCTTGACGCCCTTGTAGAGACCGGGCTGGAACTCTCCTCCGAAAGCTGGGAGACGCTCTCCTCCGCTGCCAGTGTTGGCGTGGGCGAGAGGGCCGTAACCGAAGTGGGCGGCGGCTTTGGCCGTTTGGTGCTCTTCGTGGGTCATCTCACGGTTCATGCCGGCGCCGTTGGTCTCTTTGTTGTAGTCTCCAGGCGCATTGCCAGTGTGGTCGGTGTTAAGGTGGGCAGACATTGTGGCGTTAGTCAATACTTGTTATGATGTTGTTGTAGTTGGGGAGGAGGTCAGATTTGGAGGGGGAGAGAGTTGTCGATGAATTGATTCTGCAAGTGAGATCTAGATGAGGAAGGAGCTATTTGGGTCAACCTAGGTTCCACAAGAAAGGCGCAAGTTAGAGTGAAGGTAAGATGACAAAACACGAGATGAGTGAATTGACGAGACGACAGCAACTCAAATAAGAAGCAGCTCCCAGTCACATGCGGAGAAGCGGAGCGAGGCATTGGCTTTCACGCTTCATCATCAATCAATAATAGTGGGAGCCAATTGGGTGGCAGGTGCACAGTCATAGTAAAGTAGCTTTTGCGGAGAACCGGGGACTAAGGTAGCTTGGGGTCTCGAACTCTGCCTGGTCAGTAAAGCAAAGTACTGTAATGATGTGTACTCTATTTGGGATGGTGCAATATCAGATCGGCTATTGCCGCTCGTCGACCAATGAAGGAGCTCCCTCGGAGGGTCCAGTGACCTTGACCATTGAGAGCTCGCATACGTCACGCCATGATCCAAATCCTCGGGCTGCAGGCACGAACGAAGCCTGCATAAAGTTATCTGCATAGTCCGTCACGTGGCGCCACCCCCTTCCTTTTTGCTTTGGAATGATCTGCTTTGGCATGATCTGATTGCTTGGCTGTTGTAATTATTTGCCCAAAAGCGCTCTGTGCTTTGATCATGGATGAAAGATATTGGTAGCCGGGAATTTCCCCATGTTTTATTCTCGTCATCCTCCCGCTCGCCAATGCTAGCCGCTAATCTCGATTCGCTCTCGCATCAACATCGGACATCGAAATCCTTTTCTCCGGTCCAATTCTGAGTAATCGGTTTGGGTCTGTGCTTTGAATAATACAAATACAATTATATAAACAGCAGTAAAGATTCCTGTCTAGCGGAGAGCCAGCGGATGTTCGGCGGAGATATTCTTGGCGTGGAATTTGAACATGTAGCTGCAGGACATATATGTGCATGCACGTCTTTCTCGGCACCGCTGTACAGCCTTAGTAAGGCCAAAGGTGCATCCACGTGTGATGCATTGTCATTCGACCACGAGGGTCCAGGATGCGGGTCTGTATCAGAGGAGCCTCTGGCACGCCAAGGACAAGATACTTGTCAACGAGGGGGCCCTAAGCAGCTCGTAAGCGAGTCCCTAAAGGGTCCCCAAGAGTACTTAGGTTTAGGCGCTAGTAGGGGGATCTCCCGGGGCGGCTCCAGGGTAGCTCCAGGGTAACCTTTATTGACAAGTATTTTACCCGTGGCGAGTCTGGGCTTCGGCTGTCATATTCTACAGCTTATATTAAGTCATGCTTACGCGGTCTTTTAGAGCGGGTGCATCGACTACTGGTGTAGGTAGGCTTGGGAATTTGCTTCTTCTCTATAAGGAAGCGTTGGATTTGGGCCTAGTGGCTCTTGGCAAGGGGGTCAAATAGTCTCAACTCCATAGACCTTCCTAAACAACACCAACATCCATTCTGAATGTCAACGGGTTATGAGCCCGGGTTAGTGCTTGTTTACGCACCCTATTATTGTTGTTCCGTTCGTAACTACGTTAACGTTATAGTTTAGATAACGCCTGCGCCAGAATGGCAAACTCAGGCAAATCGGCGAACGTCGTCTCACTACATATCACACCCCTTACCGAAAACAACTTCAGCGATTGGCTTATCGATATACGCGCACACCTACGTAGCAGGAAGCTATGGAAGTACACGCAGGAGCCAGTACCGGATAAGGATAAGGGGGAGACGGCTACAGCTACAAAGAAGAGGAAGGATTGGCAGGAAAAAGCTGAGGAAGCAGCTGATACCATAACTCCTACGATTAGCCCGGCTATCAAGAAAAAGCTGAAGGAGGCTGAATTTAACGACGGATATTCGATGCTTCAGCGTCTATCAACCCTACTACAACCGGCCGGCGACGCTCAGTTTATGCGTCTCACAAAGGAATACTACACGCTCGATATTAAAGAGTTTAAATCGATAACAGAATTCCTAGACCATGTTAAAGTCCTAGAAGAACGGATCGACGCCACGAAAGTTAAGCTTGACGACGATAAACGTACCCTACTCTGTCTCATCATGGCGCTGTCGGAGGATCAGGACTACCGGTCTCTCGTACAGCTATGGTCAATATCCGGGAATGATATGACAGCGGTAAAAGCAAAGGATATGCTCCTAGAAGAGGAGCGTAGGCAAAAGAGTGAAGACGATAAAGACGTTCGAGCTTTGGCGCTTAAGGACAAAGGCCAGGCTAACTCAGGGGAGGTATGTGGGACGTGTGGTAAAGGGCACCGCACCGACCGCTGCTGGGAAAATCACCCTGAGCTAGCCCCGGAATGGCTACAGAACAAATGGACTAAGGACGGTACACACGGTTTCGGTGACAAGGCTATGATTACTAGGGTCAAGAAAGTACTCTAAGAATAAGAATTGGCTGGGGAAAACAGCTGGTATTTGGGCTAGGATAGCTCGGTAGGGCCAGAATGGCTCTGGAATGGCAATTGGCTGGTGAAAACAGCTGGTTTTGGGCTAGGATAGCTCGGTAGGGCCAGAATGGCTCTGGAATGGCAATTGGCTGGT
>JAABUW010000219.1_pt1 | contig 122553 bp, 84 predicted proteins | sample 5560081 | NCBI WGS metagenome assembly JAABUW01 (sample SAMN10711882, study PRJNA513363) | rock metagenome | isolation source: Antarctica rocks | place: Antarctica: Victoria Land, Knobhead sud
ATTTAAGCAAGTAATAAAAATCTACGATTTTTATAACAGCCTTTGCTAGCAAGCTAGCTTATTAAAAAACGAAGTTTTTTAATTAAGGCTTGCTTAAATAGTAAATAAAATTCCTTGAAAAATGCGAATTTGAATCCTTGAAAAATGCGAATTTCAATCCTTGAAAAATGCGAAGAATTCCTTGAATCAATTACATTGAATTTTATTTACTATTTAAGCAAGCCTTAATTAAAAAACTTCGTTTTTTAATAAGCTAGCTTGCTAGCAAAGGCTGTTATAAAAATCGTAGATTTTTATTACTTGCTTAAATAGTAAATAAAATTAACCTTTCAGGTTACTTTTTTACAAAGTTAATTTTATCAACTAGCAAAAAAAAGCTTATTAAAAAACGAAGTTTTTTAATTAAGGCTTGCTTAAATAGTAAATTTGCTAAATTATTACAAAAAAATCACAGGAGAAAAGGGATTTGAACCCTTAACCGATAGTTTTGGAAACTATTATTCTACCATTTGAAATATTCTCCTAATAAAAATATATTTTTACAGTAATTGGTTTGTATAGTAGTTGATAAAATTAATTTTTCAGGTTACTTTTTTATAAAGTGAATTTTATCAACTATTTAAGGCAACCTTTTATTAAAAAGCAAAGCTTTTTAATAAAAGATTGCTAGTAATAAAAAAAACACTTTTTTCGTAAACTCAAACAAAAAAAATTTCAACTAAAAAACTTACGAAAACAAGGTTTACTTTAGAAAATTTTCCTTTTAATATAGTTTTTTCCGTAAAAAGTATTTACTGCTTAATACAGAAACACTGATGGTTGGATAACATAGTGGCTAATGTATAAGATTGCAAATCTTGGAACGACAGTTCAAATCTGTCTCTAACCTTAACTAGGAAAACAGGTTAAAATTTGGTGTTATATTTTAAAAAAAGTATTTTTTCTAGTTTTTTATTTGGCAAAAAAACAGGTTTTAAAAATCAGATAATAAAAATTGTAAACCTTTTTTTACCTTTCTTGTCTGATAGCCATTAAAAGAAAGCAGACTTTTTTCCTATCAATTCTTTGAAGTTTAGTTGAGCTTAACCAATAAGCTGACTATTAAAAGTTTTTGTTTTTTAATGCGTATTGGTCGCTAAATTAAATTTAACATTGTTAAATTTAATCAAACCAAGATTGCCCATTGTCCGCTAAATTAAATTTAACATAGTTAAATTTAATTAAACCAAGGATTCAAATTCGTAGAAAAATTCAAATTCGTAGAAAAATTCAAATTCGTAGAAACGTTGTTTTAAATAGTTGATAAAATTCAATTACATTGAATTTTATTTACTATTTAAGCAAGCCTTAATTAAAAAACTTCGTTTTTTAATAAGCTAGCTTGCTAGCAAAGGCTGTTATAAAAATCGTAGATTTTTATTACTTGCTTAAATAGTAAATAAAATGAAACGTTATTTCATTTTATCCACGACTTCGTGACAAAATCGCTTAAATTGAGAATTTTTTTAAGTATAAAATTTAATGAATTGTTTTCTTAGGCTTTTGTTTATTGACAAAATGCACATTTTTAAAAAATATATTATTTTTATGTTAAGCCCAAAACGTACTAAATTTCGTAAATATCAGAAAGGAAATACAGGAGGCATCAAATCAAATACTACCACACTTCAATTTGGCCAGTATGGATTGAAAGCCTTGGAATCCGGTAAAATTACTGCTAAAACTATTGAGGCTGTGCGACGCGCTATTACCAGAAAGTTCAAAAAAAGTGGAAAAGTTTGGATAAAAATATTTCCAGATATTCCAGTTACACAAAAGCCTTTGGAAGTTAGAATGGGTAAAGGTAAAGGTGCACCCAGTTTTTGGATATGCAGAATACAAGCTGGTCAAGTTTTATTTGAAATGGATGGGGTATCTTCACAATTAGTGGCACAAGCAGCTAAGTTAGCAGATTATAAATTACCAATTAAAACAGAACTGGTTTTTAATTAAAAAAAATTTGTTATGCCTAAAACGTATATTACTATTAAATCTTTTGAATGGTATCATATAAAAAATACCATTGCTTTTGTAAGAGAAATACAACTTTTACTAAATCCTCACTCAAAACACGTATTCAAAAAATTAAATGAAATAAGTTTACCAAAAAAACGTAAACTTTTTACTGTTTTAAGATCTCCTCATATTGACAAAAAATCTAGAGAACAATTCGAATTCACACGTTACAAAAAAAAGCTTTTTGTACAAAATGAAAACGTAAAGAAAACTGCTTTATTTTTTTTCATTTTAAAAAATTCAGAGTTTCCTGGAGTGGAAATAGAAATTTCCATGTTTCATAATAGTTTTTTAACAGTGGAAAAAAAAATATCTTAATTTTATACTTTTTACCGTATACACTATAATTCACCAAAAAATTTGAATTTGTAGCTTAGTTTTTAATAAAATTAATTTTTCAGGTTACTTTTCTACAAATTTTATTTACTATTTAAGCAAGTAATAAAAATCGTAGATTTTTATAACAGCCTTTGCTAGCAAGCTAGCTTATTAAAAAACGAAGTTTTTTAATTAAGGCTTGCTTAAATAGTAAATAAAATTCAATTACATTGAATTTTATCAACAAAAAATATTTAAGCAAGTAATAAAAATCGTAGATTTTTATAACAGCCTTTGCTAGCAAGCTAGCTTATTAAAAAACGAAGTTTTTTAATTAAGGCTTGCTTAAATAGTAAATAAAATTCAATGTAATTGAATTTTATCAACAAAAAATATTTAATTTATTTTTAATTAAAAAACTTTGTAAAAAAGTAACCTGAAAGGTTTTTTAATAAGCTAGTAAATAAAATTTGTAAAAAAGTAACCTGAAAAATTAATTTTATCAACTAGCAAAAAATATTTAAGCTAGCTTAAATAAAAATCCTTCTACGAATTTGAATCCTTGTTTTAATTTGAATCGTAGATTTTTATTACTAGCTTACTAGCAAAAACATTTTTTGGTCGCTAGATTAGTTTTGATTTAAAATCAAAACTTACAAAAAATCGTTAATTTTATTTACTATTTAAGCAAGTAATAAAAATCTACGATTTTTATAACAGCTAGTAAATAAAATTAACCTTTCAGGTTACTTTTTTACAAAGTTAATTTTATCAACTAGCAAAGGCAAAAAAAAACCTTCTACGAAGAATTCTTTGAATCCTTGATTTAATTAAATATAATTTAGCGATTAATCGGCAATTATAAAAACTTTCATTTATGAAAATTTTTATAATTGCTGGTACTAAAAAGCTTTTTATTTAACAGTTTTTATAATTGTAAATAAAACGAAACTTTGTTTCATTTTATGCACTACTAAAAAGCAGTTGGGTTTAAATAGCAAGTTAGCTGTTATAAAAATCTTTGTTACAAGAATTCTTTTAATCGTAGATTTTTATGATTTGGTTAAATAGTAAAAAAAGAATTTTATTTTGTTTTTTTTTTTTCAAAAATTAGCTTGCTAGCAGTTATAAAAATCCTTTTACGAATTTGAATCCTTGTTTTAATTTCAATCATAAATTTTTATTACGAAATCAAGTCAACAATAAAAATTTACATACTAAATATTAAAAAAATTATATATATGACACGATCATTATGGAAAGGTCCGTTTTCTGAAATAAAAACAAAAAACACAAAAACTAAAGTGTGGTCTAGACGTTCCGTTATTTTACCTTACTATTTAAATAAAAATTTTTTGGTTTATAATGGTATAATATTTATTCCACTTACAGTTTCTGAAGAAATGATAGGACACAAATTTGGTGAATTTTCAACTACGCGAAAAAAACCTATTCACAAAATTAAAAAAAAATAATTTTTTCTATTTGAGTATTTTTAAAAAGCCTTAAATATTTTTAAATAGTTGATAAAATTCACTTTGTAAAAAAGTAATTTGAAAAATTATTTTTATTTACTAGCGAAGCAAGTAATAAAAATCTACGATTTTTATAACAGCTAGCTTGCTAGCAAAGGCTATTTAAGCAAGTAATAAAAATCTACGATTTTTATAACAGCTAGTAAATAAAATTAACTTTGTTAATTTTATCAACTATTTAAAAATATTTAAGCAAGTAATAAAAATCTACGATTTTTATAACAGCTAGTAAATAAAATTAACTTTGTTAATTTTATCAACTATTTAAAAATATTTAAGCAAGTAATAAAAATCTACGATTTTTATAACATTTTTTGTTGATAAAATTCAATTACATTGAATTTTATTTACTATTTAAGCAAGCCTGCAGTAAATAAAATTCAATGTAATTGAATTTTATCAACAAAAAATGTTATAAAAATCGTAGATTTTTATTACTTGCTTAAATAGTAAATAAAATTCAATGTAATTGATTCAAGGAATTCTTCGCATTTTTCAAGGATTGAAATTCGCATTTTTCAAGGATTGAAATTCGCATTTTTCAAGGATTCAAATTCGCAGAAGGAATTTTATCAACAAAAAATAGCTTATAAAAAAACGAAGATTTATAATTTTTATTTTATTGTCAATATCTAAATGGTATTTAAACTTATATATTTAAACAACAAATATTATTATGTTATTACGTAACAATTTACATTTAATAAATTTCAATTTAAACAAAAAAAAACTTTTTTGTATATGCAATAATTCATATTTGCAAAAAAAACCGATTAATACTGTTGCGCATAAATTTTCACGTTGTAGTTGTATTAAAACAAAATTAATTAATTTCAATAACTTTAGCCAGTGTTTTTACATGAAAAATAAACCATTGTCATTTTCAACTTTGCTTTTAAACAAAAAAGAAAAGCTTTTAATAAACACATTTATTCAGTCTGTACTAATTACAACTCCTAAGTACGTACAATATGCTATATATAACAAAAACGAAATAACACTTTATGTTTTTCCTCAATATCTTGTACCATTTTTGTTTTATCTCAAAAATCATGTAAACACACAATTTAAAATGCTGATAGATATTACAGCAGTAGATTATCCATCTCGTGTATCGCGTTTTCAAGTGGTTTACAATTTATTAAGCATTTCATATAATGCTCGAATAAGAGTAAAAACTTGTGTAAATGAGGTTAGCTTACTGTCATCTGTGACTACACTTTATTCATCTGCTGGGTGGTGGGAAAGAGAAGTTTGGGATATGTTTGGAATTTTTTTTTCCAACCACCCAGATTTACGACGCATCCTGACTGATTATGGATTTCAAGGTCATCCTTTAAGAAAAGATTTCCCTTTAAGTGGCTTTGTAGAAGTTAGATATGATGATTCAGAAAAACGAGTTATTAGTGAACCAGTTGAAATTACTCAAGAGTTTAGATATTTTGATTTTACCAGTCCTTGGGAGCAAATAGAAAAAGTATAAATTTTTAAAGCTACGTTAGTTATAATTATAAAAGCTTTTAGAATTAAAGATAATTTTTTTATCTGTCTATATTCACCTTTTTTTTTTAGTTTAAACTAAAAAAAAAAAGGTGAATATGGTTTTTGTTATTTAAAACTAAACAGTTTAACTAAACTTTGTTTTATTAAATAAAACAAAGTTAAAAAATATTGATAAGCCTACTTCAACAGTAAAAAGTTGTTTTTATAGGTAAATATCATTTAAATGGCTATATGTTCAATTTCAAATTATTTATTTTGCACTTTATTATAATTATGATATAAAATTATGATTCTAATATAAAAACTATCATGCGAAAATAAAACGATTGTTCTACGCTATATTCAATTTAATGTAAAATATTATGACAACTCTAAGAAAACAAATACTTTATTCTAAAATACAAAATATACTAGCACGAAATTATTTCGTGCTTTTTTTTCAATTCAATAATATAAAATTTAAACAATGGATTTTATTAAAAAATCAAATTAAAAGCATAGAAAACACTACTATAGTAGTAATAAAAAACAAAATTACATATGAAACGCTAAATAAGCATATGGTAATCCATCAATTAAATACCAGTAAAAAAAAATTTAGCTCAGTTTTGACGAATAAGTATATTTCAATCAATGAAAATATTACAGTGGATTTAAACACACAAGTGTGCTTTTTGTGTCAAGGACCCACCTTATTAATAGCATTTAAATCATCTGAACAATGTAAAACTATTTATGAAATTATAAATGCATTTACATATAATTTGCCATATACCAAACATCAGCTTGAGTCTAAAAAAAATTTTTCTAGTTTAGCTGAATTTAAAGCAAGTTCTCTAGAAAATAGAAAACTACCTTTTATATTTATAAAAAATAAACTAACTTTAGAGTCACGAAAATCTAATTTATTAAATTTAGATAATGACAAATTTAGTTTATTTTTTATTGGTGGTTTAATTAGAAATAAAATTATAAATCATTTAGATTTAAAAAAGTTGGCAAATTTAGATAATTCTGTTTATGTTTACTTAATTCAACAATGCCATAGTCCAGTAGCGTGGTTTCCATTTTTAAAAGTAGTTATGGAAGTTAAACTTTTAAAATGTTTTGAAAATAAGTTTATAAACTTATTGAACATACATAAAAGTAATTTAGAAAAGCTTAATTGATTGACGTTTGCTAACAAGCTAGTTTTATTGAAAAGCTATGCTTGGTTGTAAAAAAATTGTTTTTTTTTTTTCGTGTTAGATAACTTTTGTGTAAACAAAAATAGTTATTAAAAATTTAATATATAAAAATCTATTATTTTCGTTTTACTTCAGAAACGTGTTTTTTTAGAAACTAAAAACAACACGCTTTTTACGTAAATGTCAAGTAAAAGCTTTAGTTGAGTAAAATAGAAGATTTTAATTAAAAATTATATGACTAAAAGTACATAACTATAAAAATATAACTATAAAAATATAACTATAAATATATAACTAAAAATATATAGTTATAATTATTAAAAAAAAATTAAACTAAAATGGTAGAGTATATAGGTGTGTTCATATATTTCGTAATAGCTTTAGCTTTGGCTACAGTTATTTTAGGTTTATCTTTTATATTTGCTACTCGAAAAGCAGATCCTGAAAAAATCTCGGCTTATGAGTGCGGATTTGACCCTTTTGATGATGCCCGAAGTCGTTTTGATATCCAATTTTATCTGGTGTCCATTCTTTTTATAATTTTTGACCTAGAAGTAACTTTTCTTTTTCCATGGGCCTTAACGTTAAATAAAATAAGTTACTTCGGGTTTTGGTCTATGATGTGTTTTTTAATAATACTAACTATTGGGTTTATTTATGAATGGCGCAAAGGAGCTTTGGATTGGAGTTAACATAAGTTCAAATAAAAGTGCGTTTGCCTTTGCTAGTTGATAAAATTAACAAAGTGAATTTTATTTACTATTTAAGCAAGTAATAAAAATCTACGATTTTTATAACAGCTAGCTTGCTAGCAAAAAATAGCTGTTATAAAAATCGTAGATTTTTATTACTTGCTTAAATAGTAAATAAAATTCACTTCGTAACCAAGTAACCTGAAACATTAATTTTATCAACAAGTAAGTTTATTAAAAAACCTTTCAGGTTATTTCGTTACAGAGTTTTTTAATTAAAAATGAATTAAATATTTTTTGTTGATAAAATTCCTTCTCTTATTTTAGAAGAATTCCTTGATTCAAAGAATTCTTGGAACAAGGAATCCTTGAAAAATGCGAATTTCAATCAATTACATTGATTAAAATTCGCATTTTTCAAGGATTCAAATTCGCAGAAGGAATTTTATTTACTATTTAAGCAAGTAATAAAAATCTACGATTTTTATAACAGCTAGCTTGCTAGCAAAGGCTGTTATAAAAATCGTAGATTTTTATTACTTGCTTAAATATTTTTAAATATTTTTTGTTGATAAAATTCAATGTAATTGAATTTTATTTACTGCAGGCTTGCTTCGCTAGTTGATAAAATTAACTTTGTAAAAAAGTAACCTGAAAAATTATTTTTATTTACTAGCTTATTAAAAAACCTTTCAGGTTACTTTTTTACAAAGTTTTTTAATTAAAAATAAATTAAATATTTTTTGTTGATAAAATTCAATTACATTGAATTTTATTTACTATTTAAGCAAGCCTTAATTAAAAAACTTCGTTTTTTAATAAGCTAGCTTGCTAGCAAAGGCTGTTATAAAAATCGTAGATTTTTATTACTTGCTTAAATAGTAAATAAAATTTGTAAAAAAGTAACCTGAAAATTAATTTTATTAAAAACTAAGCTATTAAAAAATACTTAGTTTAAACATACTGAAGCTTACAAAAATGCATAGTAGAAATCTTGTTCAATGCAAGGATTTTTATAACCATTATAAAAATTGAAAATTTTTATTAAACACATTAAATAAATATAAGTAAAACCCACAAAAATTCCAATCATGGAAATACTAATTAATGTTTTATTATATATCTATGTTACAAAAAAAAAATTATGTTAAAAAAAACTTTATTAAAAAATACACATGAATTTTTAGAAAAAAATTTTTCGGAAAACTTTTTTCTATTGAAAAAGTCTAATAAAAAACGAAAAAAGTTATTATTAATCAAAGGCAGTGTTCTTAAAAGAAAACTTCTGAAGTTTAAACAAAAAAATTTTAGGTTGTTTTATCAAATTAACGCTAACTTACTAGAAAAGTCTTCTGAAAAATCTTTAAAGTTAAATAAAGTTGTTTTACTGGAAAAATATAATAATTTTCTGGTTTCAATGAATATGATAAAATCTGAGTTTGAAAAAAGACAAACTAGAAGCTCTGATTTTAAAAATAAACTTAAAGAGAAAAAAAAATTATCTATATTATATGGAAATCTTTCAAATAAAAAAATTAAGAAAACTTTACAACAAGCATGTAAACTTCATGGAAATACAGCAGATAACCTACTCATTTTACTAGAAAGCAGATTAGATGTAATACTCTATCGTGCACTTTTTTTTTCAAGTATTAAATCTGCCAGACAATGGATAGGCTGCAACAAAATTTTAGTAAATTCAAAATGTATTAACATAGCAAGTTATAAGGTAAATTTCGGGGATATAATTTCTATAAAACCTAAAGACAGAAAATCTGTGGCAAGCCGTATTTTAAAGTTTTTTTTGCAATATAATTTACATAACCGAAATAATACTGTAAAGTCACTTACATCAAAAGCAAATAAATTGCTTTTAAACACTGAAAAAAAATTTATTTTTAATTTTCCTAGAGACAAACTTGCAAGTAAAAAAAAACTAAAATTAAAAACAAGTCAGTCTAAACTTCATAAAACAAAGCTGTCTTTAATAAACGGCTTCTGGAAAGATATTATACTTACAAATAAAAATTTAGTTTTATCAAAGTTTAAATCTTGTGAAAACGAAATTTTTGTTACTAGCCAAGCAAGTCTGCAACTAACTCTGTTATTTAAATTTAATTTAAAAAACAAAAATAAATGTTTTTTAATACGTGAAAAAAACATTAATATTAAAAATACAAGTGCTTTTTTAAAAAATGAGTTTAAGAAAAAACACCGTTACATAATCTCTAATTTCTATTTTAGACTTTTACATAATCAAATTAAACCTATAAATAAATTTTTACTGAAACAAAATATTAATAAATTAACTAAAATTTTTAAAATAAATAATTTTATTTTATATACTGAAAAATATAAAACATTTAATAACAACAATTTAAATATAATAAAAAATTCAAGTATAAAAGTTACTAGTAAATTTAATTATTTATGCCACAAATCAGTTAATTCATTAAAGTGGCACTTTTTATTTTATAAAGAAAAATTAAATACTAAGGCAGAAATTTTATTGAGTAATATAAATAAAAACATAGTAAAGCAAACAAAACAAATTGTTAATTCATTGTTAAATAATAGATATATTTATGAAGTGAGAAATAAATATCATATGAATCATTTATTAAAATTAAACTATATTAAGTGTTATGATATATTATTTTTCCTAAAACTAAAAAATATTTTTTTCAAAAAGCGTGAATTTTCCATTCCTGAAAATCTTTCACGAAAAATAAATTTTAAACCATTAAACCTTGAAATTTCCTATAAAACTTTAACTGTTATTTATTTATACCGTTCTCAAAAAATAATATTTCCTTGTAGTTTGGATATAGAACTTCTATTGAAAGGTAATCTCTAGTATACATTTTTCCGTAACGTAGTTTTTAATAAAATTAACTTGGTAAAAAAGTAACCTGAAACATTAATTTTAATTACAAAAAACACTCTTGGTTTAATTAAATTTAACTATGTTATATTCAATTTATTTACCAATAAGTAACTATCAAAACTTTCCGTTGAAAAGTTTTTATTGCGGCTTTTATTAAATTTTGCGATATTTAATTAAGCATTTAAAAAATAAAATAAAGTATTTTTAATTTAAGTAGTTGTATTCCAGGTAGTTAATTCAATTATAAAATTTATAATTAACTTAATTAGTTTATGAGTGCATAAAATAAAATTAAACCAACTACTTAAAATTAATTGCTAAAGTTATTTAAGTACAGTTTAAAGTCGTTAATAAAAATCTTGGTTAAAAAATTGGTTAACTTTTACTATTTGCTAGTTAATAAAATGACACTTTGTGTCATTTTATTAACTAGCAAACAAAGCTTTTATTAGCTTGCTGCCAAAAGCAATTGCAACAAATTTCAAATTTTTATTACTATTTAAACAAGTAATAAAAATCTACGATTCAATTTCGTAGAAGGATTTTTATTTACTATTTAAGCAAGCCTGTAGTAAATAAAATTCCTTCTACGAAGAATTCCTTCTACGAATTTGAATCCTTGATTCAAAGAATTCTTGGAACAAGAATTCTTTGAATGAAATTCGCATTTTTCAAGGATTCAAATTCGTAGAAGGATTCCTTGTTCCAAGAATTCTTTGAATCAAATTCGCATTTTTGAAAAATTGAAATTCGCATTTTTCAAGGATTGAAATTCGCATTTTTCAAGGATTGAAATTCGCATTTTTCAAGGATTGAAATTCGCATTTTTGAAAAATTCAAATTCGCATTTTTGAAGGAATTTTATCAACAAAAAATTATTAAATAATTTTTTTTATTGGCAAAATTGGTATTTAAGCAAATTTAGTTTAATTTTTTTCTAAAAACGGCTAAACTTTAGTATAAACAACCGAAGTTTTTTTCAATAAAAAAAGCTTTTAATTCATGTTAAGCTTAAACTACAGCATATTTTTATTTGAGTTTAGTTTTAAAGGAAAAATACTGTAAGTTTTTGTAGAATAAGATTGAAATTAATTAGTATTTCCGCATTAATATTATTAGATTAAAAACTTTTATTATAGCGTTAGTTAAAGCTGAAAAAAACTCTATTAAAATTTTTACCACAGTTTTTTATAATTTAAATAAAAGGCAGACATGGTGGAATTGGTAGACACACTAGATTTAGGACCTAGTGACTTTTGTTTTGTAGGTTCAAGTCCTACTGTCTGTATTGCATGAAATTCGATTTTCCGTTGCAACAATTTTTATAAAAACTTAAATAAGAATGAAAAATTTAAACCGTGTTTATGAAAAAAATTTCATTTTTTTATTTAAATCATCTTTTATTTTATCAATAGCTAGCTTAATTTGTTATATTTTAAAAAAAGTGCTTTTTTTCCAGGGTCAGGGTGAATGTTCCGTAAGATAGGGGTCTTGTTTCCGTCAGATAGGGGTAAACTTTTCAACATATCTCTAAATGTAATATATAAATATAACATATAAATATAACATATAATACAATAGTGTATTTTAATATAAAATATATTGTAATATTGCATTAAAGCCTATTAAATCTACTTATATAAAGGTATACTACTTTAATTAAATCTACTTATATACTTTAATTAAATCTACTTATATAAAGGTATACTACTTTAATTAAAGTATACTTTAAATAGATTAATTAAATTAAATATACGTATATTAAAGTATACTTTAAATAGACTACTTTAATTAAATCTACTTATATAAAGGTATACTACTTTAATTAAATCTACTTATATAAAGGTATATTACTTTAATTAAATAGACTAATTAAATTAAATATACTTATATTAAAGTATACTTTAAATAGACTAATTAAAGTATACTTTAAATAGACTAATTAAAGTATACTTTAAATAGACTAATTAAATTAAATATACTACTTTAATTTAATTAACATAAAGGTATGCTTTAAGTATACTAATTAAATTAAATCTACTTATATAAAGGTATACTACTTTAATTATTATATTAATCTGAATCCAAGATTTTTATAATTGTAAGTTTTGTAAGTTTTGATTTTCTTAGTTTTGTAAGTTTTGATATTCAATCAAAACTAAGAAAATCAAAACTTACAAAACTAAGAAAATCAAAACTAATTTATTTATAACGGTTGCAAATAAAATGAAACGTTGTTTCATTTTATCAATGATTGCGTTATTAGGAAAATAAATACTCTGATTATAAAAAATTTCGTAACCAAGTAACCTGAAAGGTTTTTTTTAATAAAAAATATTTAAATCCAAAACCTACTAAAACTTTTCTAGTAAACCAAACTTTTTATTGAAAAGTTAAGCTAAAAAAATTTAATTAATTAAGCTAGCTTGCTATTAAATGTACTTGTGAAAGTTTGTATTTGTTTTAACTAAACTCAACAGAGTCAATGTTACTTAAACGAAAAAAGATTCAATTTTTATAGCTGGTTTAATTATATTTTGTGTGATTAAATGTTTAACTAAAAAATTTTTTAAGCCACTAGTAATTTATTAAAAATATAAAAAATTACCTTTGTTGATAAAATTTTTTCTACGAAGAATTCTTTGAATCATTTACACTGATTCAAAGAATTCTTCGTAGAAAAAATTTTATTTGCTTATTAAAAAACTTTTTTTTTAATTAAGGCTTAGCACTGGTAGTAAAATTTAAAAGTTTTTCTTTTTAAGCAATACATCAATGTTTTTACTTTTTTTTGCTTACTTGGTGAAATTGGTAAACACGATAGACTTAAAATCTGTTCCTAACATAGGTTATCGGTTCAAGTCCGATAGTAAGCAATTTTCAAATTATTTTTTACTTTCAATAAAAAACTTAAACTATATTTAATTTTATTTAATTTTTATTAAGTAGCTTTACTAAAATAATATAAACTTATTTTCCACTTAAATTCCAGGCATTCTTAGCTCAGCTGGATAGAGCAACAACCTTCTAATCGCGGTCCGATGAAAAACTTTTTATTGCTTCAGATGCAAATTCTGTTATATTCAATATTGTTTGTATGAATCCACAACTTACTTTGGAAGTTAAAACTTTTAGGAAACTCAGCATGTTGTTACTATAAATTTTACATTAAATTTTTTGGATAAAGAAATATGGTAAAAACTATATTGTTTAAAACTGTGGGTGCATTTTAAATTTATTTGCAAAAAGTATAATTAAAGTAAAAAATAGCTTCTGCTAGTAAGTTAGCTATTTAAAAAGTATAGCTTATGAAAAAGCTATGCTTTTTACTTTTTAATAAAAGGTTTTTAGTTGCCATTTATCTGTAACAAAAACTTTTATAGATGAAAGTTTTTCTAATTGCCTAATGGTGATTTGATTAAGTTTAACATAGTTAAACTTAATCAAACAAAGAAACACAAATAAAATGAAATAACGTTGCATTTTATTGACGATTCTTTGTAAGTTTTGATTTTCTTAGTTTTGATTTTCTTAGTTTTGATTTTCTTAGTTTTGATTTTCTTAGTTTTGATTTTCTTAGTTTTGATTTTCAATCAAAACTTACAAAACTTACAAAATTTACAAAACTTACAAAACTTACAAAACTTACAAAACTTACAAAACTTACAAAACTTACGAAACTAAAATCAGCGACCAAGAATTGCTGTTTAATTGCGCTAGTAATTAAAAAACTTTTTTTTAACAAGCAATGATTAAGAAAAAATTTGCCTTTGCTAGTTACTTTTATCAACTAGTAAAAAATTTATTTTTCCTTATAAAAACTACTTTAAAACTTTTTAATATTGTTTAAAAGCATAAAAAATGAATTTTATAATATGCACTTAGAACCTATTATAATTTATTGAAATCATTTGACAATCAACTACGTAAGATAAAATTTTCTCAGCAACTGTTTGTATTTTTCTATTGAAACAAGCTTTAATTATAACACAAAACTATTTAGTAGAGTTGTGTTTTAGTTAGACAATTAAGTGTTTTATTTGAAAGCTATGATTTTAAATAAAATATTTAATAAAATATGTGTTTGTTAGTAGATAATTTTAAATAATGTTTAATTTTATTTATTGGCTTAAATAAAAAGCTCTACTTTTTACTAAAAGCGTACTTAAATAATTATCAAAATTTGCCTTTATAAATAAAATTCACTTCGTAAAAAAGTAATTTGAAAAATTAATTTTATCAACAAGTTATAAAAATCTACGATTTTTATTACTGTTATAAAAATCTATGATTTAAATTAAAACAAGGATTCAAATTCGTAGAAGGATTTTTATTGCTTGCTTAAATAGAAAGTTTTTATAATTGTAAATAAAATTAAACAACATGTAATTTTATCCACCATTTTTTGTTGATAAAATTCCTTCAAAAACGCGAATTTGAATCCTTGAAAAAAGCGAAGAATTCCTTCTACGAATTTGAATCCTTGAAAAATGCGAATTTTTCAAGGATTCAAATTCGTAGAAGGAATTTTATCAACAAAAAATATTTAAAAATTGCTTAAATAGTAAAAGCAAAGACTATTTTAAATCAGTTGTAGAGTGGTTTCAGTTTTACTTAAATGAGTACCCAAAACAGCGCCTAACTTTCTATTGATAATTTGAAAAATTATCTATGTTAATAAAAAATTAACCGGGCTTGCTCACTGAATTAATTATAAAAATAGCAATTAATTTGTTATTGAAATTATGTTTTTATGTGAGGAGAAAAATCACTATACTTTTTTATAGTAAGGGTTTTGTAAAAATTGTAACTTTCAATAAATCAAAACATCCTAAATCTGATTTTTACAATTTTTCAAGAGCCATATGCAGTGAAAATTGCACGTATGGTTCGGAAACGAGTATGCTACTACTTTCGCATTTTCAAGTAATAGATGAAAAACCACATATTATAATTAAGTGTAAAGCATTTTTTAGAGTAAATTTTTATAAAATTATTATTCCATTTTTAAAAAATGTATAAAATGTAGTTACTTAGTTTTATGTTGAAGGACGCAGGTTCGAATCCTGCAGAATGCGCTCGTGAATTATTTTGAATATATTTACTAAATATATTCAAAATACTAGAATAACTCTATAAAGTAATTAATTTAAAACTTACTTTTTATTTAATTCAATAAAGAAAAAGCTTTCACAACTAAAAGCTGTAAAACAAAAAAAACACGTTTTTTTCAAGTAATTTTTTTTGCTTATAAAAAAAGATTTTTAACAAACAAAATTCTTATAAAGTATTTTTAAAAACCTCAGTTTAAATGTAGTAAAACATTTTTTATTTTCAGCTGAAGTTCTCACTAAATAAAATGTTTACAGAATATTTTTAAACAGTTATATACCAAATGGCTTTTATTATATAGATCTGCTAAGGAAAAGCTTTACTTTTTTATAACTGGGATTTACTAAGTAAAATGAAACATCTTTCATTTTATCAACAAAAAATTATTAAAAAACTTTTTTTTTTAATTAAAGCTTGCTTAAATAGTAAGGTTTTTGCTGGCTTATTGAAAAAAATAAAACTTTATAATCGCGTACGTATATCTCTAATAGCTCAGTGGTAGAGCAAATGGCTGTTAACCATTTGGTCGTTGGTTCAAGTCCAACTTAGGGAGCTGGGCTTATAGTTCAACCGGTAGAACACCTTGCTCATAAGTGCGGTTCGTGAATAGTAAAAATCGTTCAGGGTGCAAATCCCGACAACATTCCATGCGTCATGTGTAAATCACTAGCTTACTTTTATATAAAAATAAAAAAGAAAAATAGCATGCTAATGAATTTAAAATATAAATATACTTTTTTACCAAGTCAATTTTATTTATTAGCAGAGACCAGTTTAATTTAATCAAACAGAATTTAATTTGGAATAAAATAATTTTTCAGGTTACTTTTTCACAAAGTAAAATTAAACTTTTAAGTACTTAAAATTAAGTAATAAAATCAGCTAATGAATTTGTTAGATATTTATTTTAATAAGATATAAAGGTATGATAAAAGCGTGGTTGCTTTAATTTTATATATAATGTAAAATTTAAGATTTTGAAATATAATTTTTGTTTAAGATAGAAAGTTATGAACTATTTTAAAACATGGAAAAAATTATATTTATGTAGAGCTTATAAAAATATTTTTTCGTAAAAAATATTTTTTACTTAATGTATTATATTCAACTTGCAGTTTACTAATGCTTAGCATACATATAAAAATACTTTATTATAAATTTTTATGAATAAACATATTAATTACTTTTAAGTAAACAACACATATGTTGTTTACTTAAAAGCAATTTTGCTTTAAAATTATGAATTATATTACTAATTGGTAATATATTTATATATAAAATCTAACCCTTTAATTGAATTCAATTTTTTTCTACAAAAGAATTCTAGAACGATTTCTACGAAACCGGAAATGTTCGCTAATGTGCACAATCACTATGCGAAAACAAGCGTTAAATTACTTTTTTAACAACAGCAATTGAAAAACAGTATTTCTAGTAGAAATTACCTTTGCTAGTACATAATATTTAATGTAATTAAATATTATGTACTAGCTGCATTAAGAAATTATGCATTTAATTAAAGGTTTTTTTAAATAGAAAAAAATATTTCATTTGTAAGTTCAAAAATGCTAAAAAAAATTTTTTAAAAGAAACTATTATCAATAAATAAAGCTCATTTATGGTTTTTTGGTTGCCTAATTAAATTTTACTTTGTCATATTTAATAAAACCTGCCTTAAAATTCCTTTTACGAAGAATTCTATTTACAAAGGCAGGCTAGCTGTTATAAAAATCTATGACTTAAAGAATCCTTGTTCCAAGAATTCTTCACAAAAAGATTTTTATTACTTGCTTAAATATTTTTAAATAGTTGATAAAATTCACTTCGTAAAAAAGTAATTTGAAAAATTAATTTTAGTAACAACTGCGCACCTAAAAAATTATTTCTTGTGTATATTTTTTATTTTATAATTGTTGAATTTTACAAAAATATTTTTAGAGCCGTATGCATTTAAAGGTGCACGTACGGTTCGTGAACAAGTAATGCATATTAATTTTTTTTGCCACTAAAACAGCTTTTTCATGCAAATTTTGCGAAACATTTTTTTAAAAAAAATTGTTTAAGAAAAATACAGTTTTGTTATAGGTTTGAGAAAAAGCCTTGTTTCTCTAGTTGATAAAATTTGTTAATTTTATTTACTAGCAAAAGCTATTTTATTCAGCTTTTATTGAAAAATTTTATTTTTTAGTAAGTTAGCTGAACAGCAAAAACCATTTTCAAAATGAAATTTTTCCAGGAAAAAAATGTTTAAATTTAAACTTTGTTGGCAAAATAAGAAATTAATATGCTTATTTAGTTTCATCAATGTAGTTGTAGGTTCGAATCCTACTAAGCTCAATTACTCAAAAAATAAAAAGTTTTAAGCCAACATAAAACACCACTTTGTTCTAGTTTAATTACTAAGTAAAAAGCTTAGCCTGCGAAAAAAAATCGTGCAGATTAAGTTTTCTTATAAAATTTTTTACAACATAAAAGTGTAAAATTAATTTGATTTTTATTTAAGCAAGCCTGAATTAAAAAACTTTTTTTTTTAATAAGCTATTTTTTAAATAGTTGATAAAACTCACAAAGTGAATTTTATCAACTATTTAAAAATAGCTTATTAAAAAAAAAAGTTTTTTACCTAGAGCAGTGTACTCAAAACAACATTAAATTCAAGCCGTACATCGTATCAGTATCACACACGAGCAAGCTACAATTAAAAAAATTAAAGTTGTTATATTACTAAAATACATTAAAACAAAAGTTCCATGAATATAAAAACTAAACCTAGAGCAGTGTACTCAAAACAAGATTAAATTCAATTTTTATATAAATTGCTTAAATATTTTTTGTTGATAAAATTCCTTCTGCGAATTTGAATCCTTGAAAAATGCGAATTTCAATCCTTGAAAAATGCGAATTTCAATCCTTGAAAAATGCGAAGAATTCCTTCTACGAATTAGAATCCTTGAATCCTTTAAAAATGCGAAGAATTCCTTCTACGAATTTGAATCCTTGAATCAATTACATTGAATTTTATTTACTGTTATAAAAATCGTAGATTTTTATTACTTGCTTAAATATTTTTAAATAGTTGATAAAATTAACTTTGTAAAAAAGTAACCTGAAAGGTTAATTTTATTTACTAGCTTATTAAAAAACCTTTCAGGTTACTTTTTTACAAAGTTTTTTAATTAAAAATAAATTAAATATTTTTTGCTAGCAAGCTAGCTGTTATAAAAATCGTAGATTTTTATTACTTGCTTAAATAGTAAATAAAATTTGTAAAAAAGTAATTTGAAAAATTAATTTTATCAACTATTTAAGGTAATATTAAAAATCGTTTTTCTATATTGTTTTATTTAAAAGCCCAAGAAAACTTTCTATTTAAGCTAGTAAAAGCATTTTAATGAGTGAGTTTTTGGTATAAAAAAAATTTAGCCGTTTTTATTTCAAAGTAAAAAAATCATTTAAGTATAAAAAGTTTACGTATCAACTAGAGTTACTAAATACGAAAAGTTTACATATCAAACAAGTTAAATAAATTAGTAACAAATATAGCATTCTTAAAAATATTAAATATTTAAAAAAAATATGTCATTACTTTTCTTAGTATTATTGTTACCTTTAATAGGTGCTATTATTTTATTCTTTATTCCAAATTGGAACCATTTATTAATTAAAACTGTTTCTCTAAATATTTCAATTATAACGTTTCTACTTTCTCTTTTGCTTTGGATTCAATTTGACAACTCCACAGCTAAATTTCAGTTTACACAAAATTTCACACTTATAAGACATAGTAGTTATGTTTTTCATGAAAAAAATGATTTTACATTAAACTTTATTATTGGTTTAGATGGTATTTCATTATTTTTCATTATATTAACTAGTTTTTTAATACCTGTTTGTATCTTGGTCGCATGGACAAATATAAGTAATTACGTAAAAGAATATTGCATTTGCTTTCTAATACTAGAAACTTTAATAAATACAGTATTTAGTGTATTAGATCTTTTACTTTTTTATATTTTTTTTGAAAGCGTTTTGATCCCTATGTTTATTATCATAGGAATATATGGTTCCAGAGAAAGAAAAATAAGAGCGGCTTACCAGTTTTTTTTGTATACACTTTTTGGATCTGTATTAATGTTGTTAGCCATTTTACTGATATACTTTCAAACAGGTACTACAGATTTACAAATTTTGTATACTACAGAATTTAGTGAAAGTCGACAGATGTTATTATGGCTAGCGTTTTTCGCAAGTTTTGCAGTAAAAGTTCCTATGGTACCATTTCATATTTGGTTACCGGAAGCTCACGTAGAAGCACCTACAGCTGGCTCAGTAATTTTAGCAGGTATTTTACTTAAATTAGGGACTTACGGTTTTCTACGATTTTCTATCCCATTATTTCCTTATGCTTGCATTTATTTTGCTCCATTAATTTACACACTCAGCATTATTGCAATCATTTATACTTCACTCACTACATTGCGCCAAGTAGATCTTAAAAAAATAATTGCTTATTCTTCAGTAGCTCATATGAACTTTGTTACTATCGGGTTATTTAGTTTAAATATACAGGGTATCCAAGGAAGTATTTTACTAATGTTAAGCCACGGTTTAGTATCACCTGCTCTTTTTTTATGTGTAGGTGTACTTTATGATAGACATAAAACTCGCTTATTACGTTATTATGCAGGGTGCGCGAGAACTATGCCATTATTTGCTATTATGTTTTTATTTTTTACTATGGCAAATATTAGTTTACCTGGTACAAGTAGTTTTGTGGGTGAGTTTTTAGTTTTATTAGGAGCGTTTCAAAACAACACTTTTGTAGCGTTTATGGCCACTACTGGAACTGTGTTAGGTGCTGCATACGCACTATGGTTATGTAATCGCGTAATTTACGGTTTAGCAAAACCATATTATTTATTGAGTTTTAGCGATTTATCACGAAAAGAGTTTTTTATGTTTTTACCGTTTGTATTTACAGTTTTATGGATGGGGTTTTATCCACAGCCTTTTCTAGACACTATTTATTGTTCTACAGTAAATATTATACAGCAAGCATAAAATTTTCTTATACACATAATTTATCAAAAAAATTCTTGCCTGAGTAATCAAAAATTGTTTACAAGTGTGTAAATAAAATGAAATCTAGTTTCATTTTATCAACTACTAATTAAACCTCACTTTGTGAAATTTAATAAAACCTGCCTTTGTTGGTAAAATTCCTTCTACGAAGAATTTTTTGATTCAAAGAATTCTTGGAATCATAGATTTTTATTACTTGCGTAAATATTTTTTGTTGATAAAATTCCTTCAAAAATGCGAATTTGAATCCTTGAAAAATGCGAATTTCAATCCTTGAAAAATGCGAAGAATTCCTTGAAAAATACGAATTTCAATCCTTGAAAAATGCGAATTTCAATCCTTGAAAAATGCGAAGAATTCTTCGTAGAAGGAATTCTTCGCATTTTTCAAGGAATTTTATTTACTATTTAAGCAAGTAATAAAAATCTACGATTTTTATAACAGCCTTTGCTAGCAAGCTAGCTTATTAAAAAACGAAGTTTTTTAATTAAGGCTTGCTTAAATAGTAAATAAAATTCAATTACATTGAATTTTATCAACAAAAAATATTTAATTTATTTTTAATTAAAAAACTTTGTAAAAAAGTAACCTGAAAGGTTTTTTAATTAAAAATAAATTAAATAGCAAATAAAATTTTTTCAATAATATAATTTTTCTGGCAAAAAACATTTAAATTCAATTTTAAAATTTTTATTTTACTAAAAATTTTAAAATTGAATTTAAATGTTTCATATTAATTAAAAATTTTTAAATACATGGATTTTTTATTTTATTTTTTTTCTAGTTTAGCTTTATTAGCTGGTATTATGGTTATACAATCAAGAAATCCGGTACATTCAGTTTTATTTTTGATATTAGTTTTTTTTAATGCAGCTGGTTTGCTAATTTTATTAGGTTTGGATTTTTTTGCAATGATTTTTTTAGTAGTGTATGTGGGAGCGATTGCAGTATTATTTTTATTTGTGGTTATGATGTTAAATATAAAATTAGCCGAAATTAATGAAAAAAAGTTACGATATTTACCTGTTGGAGGATTATTAGGTATTCTTTTCTTGTTCGAGATTTTCTTAATTATTGATAATGATTTAGTGCCAGTATTCACAATTAACACTAAATTGAGTAACTTATTTGATGAAACGTATGGTATTAATTATGATAAAATTATCTCTACAAATGAATATCTACAATTTACAGATTGGTATTCCATATTAGATACAGTGCCAAATATCCAAGCTATCGGTATGCTTGTTTATACATATTATTTCTATTTTTTTTTATTAGCAAGTTTAATTTTATTAGTGGCTATGATTGGTGCAATTGTGTTAACGATGCATAAAAGTGTGCATGTAAAACGTCAAGAAGTTTTTAAACAAAATACTCGAGAATTTGCCAAAACAGTTAATAAAATCACATAAAACTATGCTTGTCTAATTATGAGTAAAAATTGTAAATATAAGTTTTACGGAATAAAGTCTATACTAAATAAACATTTTAGTAGCTCATAAAATTATAAAAATTTATATTAAAAATTTCATTAAATTTCATTTTATTTATTTCAATGAAAAGCTTAGTTTTTAATAGTAAAAATAACTATAAAAGAATTCTGTTAAAGAAAATAAAATGTTTCAATAAAAAAAATGAATTTTTTTAACATAAACCCACTAAAAAATTTTTATAACTGAGTTGTTTTTTAAGTTTTTTGTTAAAGATTCTTGTTATAGACTTACTTTTACAAGTTATAAAAATCCTTCTCTGAAGAATTGTTTGATTGAAAAAATTCTTGCAACAAAAAATCTTTGATTCAAAGAATTCTTCGTAGAAGGATTCCTTGTTCCAAGAATTCTTTGAATCAAAGAATTCTTTTAACAAGGATTCAAAGAATTCTTCGTAGAAGGATTTTTATTACTAGTTGTTGATAAAATTAATTTTTCAAATTACTTTTTTACAAAGTGAATTTTATCAACTATTTAAAAATAAGTTTCCTAGAAAAAAATTTTTTTAACAAAGTACTTAAATAATTGTTTATTTTTATTTTTTGTTAAATATATAAATATATTTACTGTATTGCTAAGCTTAACAAAAAACTCTAATTTTCTTTTAAATCAATGGTAAAACTTTGCTTTAAAGATTTATTTTATAAGTGACATAAGTTTTATTCATAGAAAAGTAAAACCGGGAAAGTGGCTGAGTGGTTAAAAGCGATAGATTGTAAAGTGCGGTCCGGAAAAAAATTTATTTCTATTCGTTTAAGGTGAAAACCCTTTTATATTTTGCACAATTCATGTATAAATTTACTAACTTACCTTAATATAAAAATTAAAAGCCAACACAGCATGTTAGATTAAAACTAATAAAAAATCAGTTTTCTAGTTTTATAAATAATTAAGATATGGCAAAAGCTATGATGCTTTAATCTTGTAATAAATTTTAATTAAAAGTAAAAAGTTTGATTCTTGAAATTAGGTTTATGCCTGCTAATAGCATTTTAAGCTGTAATAAAAAAACTTTTAAATAAATAACGGTTTCATGAAAATAAGCAAAAACTAAACAAATTTTAAGTTTTTAAAATTTACTATAATAATGTTTTATTAAATATCAGCTTTAAATTTAATATAGTTTTTTGTATAAAATTCCTAAACTTAAGTTAAATTAAACTCTATATAATTTAATTAATTAATACTTATATTTAAACATTAAGATTTGAAATTTACACAGAACTTAATATGCTTTGTTTAAATTTTTAAAAATTATTACTTGCTTACTAGTTAACAAAATTAAACATAGTTTAATTTTATTTATAAAAAATATTTTAATTAAAAAGCACAGCTTTCAATAAAATACTTGTTTTTTAGATAAAATTAATTTTTCAGGTTAGTTTCGTTAAAAAATTGATTTTATCAACTACTAAAGTAAGAAGTTATATAAGATGCCTAACTCTTTAAAATAGATGTAGCTCAAGCTACGCTTAAAGTATAGTTAAATAAAACCGGAAAAGCTCGCTATTCTTACTAAAAACGGTATTTATGCGAGGAGAAAGATTGGACTTTATAATGTTGCATTTAAGTTTTCTAAGTGAGTTATGCTATTTAAGATTTGCCAAATATTTATTTTTAGCAATTTTATTAAAAAAATTAAACTGTATTTTGTTTCAGTTCATAAAATGGGTTTATAAGTTTTGATTTTGAAAATTTTTTAGGTTACTTTTTTACAAAGCTTACAACACGCTAGCTCAATTAAAAGCTTTGTAAAAAAGTAACCTAAAAAATTTTTTAATTAAGACTTACTTAAATAGAAAAAAAAAAAGAAAAAAAACAACTCTACTTAAATTTTTCAATGATTCAAAGAATTCTTGGAACAAGGAAGTTTTAAAAATAAAACACAATTTTCCTTCTACGAATTTGAATCCTTGAAAAAAATAGATATAACTAAACAACTACTTGAATGTTGCTTAAATAATGATAGTATTTAAATTATGAAAAAGCTGGAATTTTAAATAAATATTAAGTTTAAAAGTAATTTTTTTACTTTGATTTTTAAAGGTTTTTTCATTAAAAATCATTGCCAAGAAACCTAAAAAATAATTTTTAATTTAAAAATTATTTTTTGTAAAGCCGTATGCATTGAAAAAAGCATGTACGGTTTAAGAACAAATAAGTGTACATGAAATTTTTTTAATTAATTTCAAATATATTTATTTAGTTTCATTCTATTGAATAAATTCTACGTAGGTTCGAATCCTGCCTTTCCCAACGCAAATCAAATTTTATAAATATGTAGTAGTAGCACAATCAGCAATAAATGCAGATATTAGTCATGGTATTGTTAGCTGTTAACTATGAATTGTTTTATTAATACTGTAGGTTGTTCTAAAAGACATTTAATATCCTGCATTTTAGTTTTTATTATAAATTTTATTTTTTATAGTAAATTATAATTATATTTTTTAATTATATAAACACTATTATTTTTACAAAAATTATTTTATGAAAAGATTATCTATATTAAAACAACCTATATTTTCAGTAGTAAATGATCATTTAATCGATTATCCATCTCCAACTAATTTAAATTACTTATGGGGATTCGGAAGTCTTGCAGGTCTCTGCTTAGTTATTCAAATAGCGACAGGTATATTTTTAGCAATGCATTACACTCCACACGTTGATTTAGCTTTTTTAAGCGTGGAACATATTATGCGAGATGTGGAAGGTGGCTGGCTGCTTCGTTATATGCACGCCAATGGCGCAAGTATGTTTTTTATGGTTGTTTATATTCATATGTTTAGAAGTTTGTATTATTGCAGCTACGCTAGTCCACGTGAATTCGTGTGGTGTATTGGAGTAATTATTTTACTACTTATGATTATTACAGCCTTCATAGGGTATGTGCTTCCATGGGGTTTTTAATTTGGCCCCACATGATTAGTTTATTATATGTTACTATGTTTACTTTTTTTACTTGTAAATCATTTTTATAATTCTATTGTACTTATACAATTATAATACACACAAATAAAAATTTATGGCTTATATTATAAGAAATTTTTATACTTCTAGGATTCAAAGAATTCTTGGAACAAAAATGTATTCTGAAAAAAGAATTAAATTACATAATATAGATTTAATTTCAGTTTTAGTTGCAAGCTTACTTGGAGACGGACTTGCAGAAAAAAGAAATAATGCTACAAGATTTCATATTCATGTCAGCAGCAGAAACGCTGAATATATTTTTTCAATGTATTCATTTTTTAAAGAAAAAAAATATTGTTCTGCAGAAAAACCTAAAGTAAAAAAACAAATCGGAAAAAACAATAGTGTTGTTTTTTCAATAAAATTTAGAACTTTTTCTTTTTCTAATTTAAATTATATTTATGATTGTTTTTATGTTAAACAAAAAACAAATGAAAGTTTTTTTTTTAAAAAAGTAGTTCCAAAAAATATTTCTAGTTTGTTAACCGAAAAAGCTTTAGCGATTTGGTTTATGGACAAAGCAGGCAAAAGTCAAACAGGTGTTAAAATTTCCACTGAAAGTTTTTGTTACGCAGATCACATTTTATTGCAACAAACTATTTTACAGAATTTTAATTTACATTGTACCGTAGAAAAACATAAACATAAATTTATTCTTTACTTTAAAAAATCAGAAAAAGAAAAACTAAGTGAAATTATAAAACCATATATGATAGCTTCTATGTATTATAAATTACAGTGAATTAAGTAATAAAAATAAAATAGAAATATATATTCTACTAATCATAGTATAATTTAACTAAATACATATATTTGTGTTTAAGGTTTTATGTAATTTATACAAAGAAATAAAACTTGTTATTAAATTATGCAATATTGATGAAAACGGTCAACTAAATGAAACCAATTTAAAGACCGTCGGTTGTGTATACGATCGCTACAGACTGGTTCATCGGTGGGTGCCTGAAATGGTGCTTAATGTACAGTCGAGATTTTTAATTAAAAAAAATTCTATTTTTTTAATTTCTAGGGTCTTACATAATTGCTCCCTAAACATGATTTCTAAAGATTTATGTTTATGTTTCTATATACATACGTATATATGACATGCATAAAGTTAAAGGTTGTAAGATACAGTAGTTGTATGAAAGGCTAAATGTATTCTATTTTATTGCATTATATTATATTTATGTAGAATAGAAACATGTTTATACAATTTAAAAATAAGCAAATGAGTTTTTGGGGAGCCACTGTAATTACTAGTTTAGCCAGTGCTATACCAGTAGTTGGTGATACTATTGTGACTTGGCTGTGGGGAGGGTTTTCTGTAGATAATGCTACCTTAAACCGTTTTTATAGTCTTCATTATTTACTCCCATTCTTAATAGCTGGTGCGTCTATAGTTCATATTGCAGCTTTACACCAGTATGGTTCAAATAACCCACTAGGGACTAATTCATCTGTAGATAAAATATCATTTTACCCTTATTTTTATGTAAAAGATTTAGTTGGTTGGGTAAGTTTTGCTATATTTTTTTCTATATTTGTTTATTTTTATCCTAATATCTTAGGACATCCAGATAATTTTATACCTGCTAACCCTATGTCAACACCTGCGCACATTGTACCTGAATGGTATTTTCTTTGGGTTTACGCGATTTTACGTAGTATACCCAATAAATTAGGTGGTGTGGCTGCCATTGCATTAGTGTTTATTGCTTTATTAGCGTTACCTTTCATTAATACATCCCAAATTAGAAGCTCTAATTTTAGACCTATTCATAAAAAACTATTTTGGCTACTGGTAGCTGATTGTTTAATACTAATCTGGATTGGTCAGCAACCTGTAGAAGATCCATATATTCTTATAGGGCAATGCGCTTCAGTTTATTTTTTTATTTATTTTTTAATTTTTATACCATTTTTAGGTAAATTTGAAAAATTTTTAATTAACTATAAAAAAACAGATTATTCCATAAATTAAAAAGCTACGCTTTTTAATCAACGTACTTCAAAAAATAATGTTTTACAAGGTTTCATAGTTAAAACCGTATGGTAAGAAAAAACTTTGTAACGAAAGTAACCTGAAAGGTTTTTTCTTACCATAAGTTGGGAAATTTAACATAAAACAAGGTTTTATGCTTGGTAATACTATCAACATAAAATCTATCATGTTAAAAATTTATGCTTAATTTTTTAATTTATTTAAATACTATAGTAAGTAGTGTTTGTTTATAAGAAAAAATCTTGGTTAATAAGGCAGTCGTTAATAAAATTTGTAAAAAAGTAACCTGGAAAATTACTTTTTTACAAATTTTATTTGCTATTTAAGCAAGTAATAAAAATCCTTTTACGAATTTGAATTTTTGTTGCAACAGTTGTTTTAATTGTAGATTTTTATTACTTGTTTAAATATTTTTTGTTGATAAAATTCCTTCTGCGAAGAATTCTTTGAATCCTTGAAAAATGCGAAGAATTCCTTGAATCCTTGAAAAATGCGAATTTCAATCAATTACACTGATTCCTTGTTCCAAGAATTCTTTGAATCAAGGATTCAAATTCGTATTTTTTAAGGAATTCTTCGTAGAAGGAATTTTATTTACTATTTAAGCAAGTAATAAAAATCTACGATTTTTATAACAGCTATTTTTTGTTGATAAAATTCAATGTAATTGAATTTTATTTACTGTTATAAAAATCGTAGATTTTTATTACTTGCTTAAATAGTAAATAAAATTAACTTTGTAAAAAAGTAACCTGAAAGGTTAATTTTATCAACTATTTAAAAATAGCTGTTATAAAAATCGTAGATTTTTATTACTTGCTTAAATAGTAATTCAATAAAAAAAACCTTATTTTTTATAAAAAAAATCTATTAAAATATTTTAGTTTAAACTTTTTTTTTCATTTTCTTCACACCAAAACATTGCCTGTAATTTTTAATTTTCATTATATAAAAAAAACGATTTAGAATATTTAAATAAAATAACTTTGCTAGTAACAATTTAAAACTATTAAAACTATATAATTTTACGCTTAGCTTAAAATTTTATAGTAAAATTATAAATATAGTATTAACTTTAGTTTTTTTAATTATATTTTTAGACACGGTTTCTATTGACTTTTTTATTAAAGTGTAAAAACTTTGTACTGAAAAGTGTTTTAAATCAAATTAAGGTTTTGGTTTAAACAATCAAAATTTATAAAACTTGGTTTTATCAGAAATAAATAAAAAATATATATGGCCATTGAAAAATTAGTATCTGGAAAAAAAATAAAAAATTTTACTATAAACTTTGGGCCGCAGCATCCAGCTGCCCATGGTGTATTACGTTTAGTTTTAGAAATGAATGGAGAAGTGGTACAACGTGCTGATGCTCATATTGGCTTACTTCATAGAGGAACTGAAAAACTAATTGAATATAAAACTTATTTACAAGCTTTACCGTATTTCGATAGATTAGATTATGTTTCTATGATGTGCCAAGAGCACTGCTATTCTTTGGCTGTGGAAAAATTATTAAACTGTGAGGTTCCTGTAAGAGCTCAGTATATTAGAGTATTATTTTCTGAAATCACAAGATTATTAAACCATCTATTAGCGTTAACTTGTCACGCTATGGACGTAGGTGCGTTAACTCCTTTTTTATGGGGCTTTGAAGAACGTGAAAAATTAATGGAATTTTATGAAAGAGTTTCTGGTGCCCGCATGCATGCGGCTTATATTCGCCCTGGTGGAGTAGCTCAAGACTTGCCGATAGGCTTATGTGAAGATATTTACAAATTCGCACACCAATTTGCTTCTCGTATTGATGAAATGGAAGAAATGTTAACTAATAACCGTATTTGGAAACAACGTTTAGTAGATGTTGGCATAGTTACTAGTGAACAAGCATTAGATTGGGGTTTTTCCGGTGTTATGTTAAGAGGTTCTGGTATACACTGGGATCTACGTAAAACCCAGCCTTACGATGTCTATGAAAAAATGGATTTCCACCTTCCGGTTGGAACTAACGGGGATTGCTACGATCGATATTTGATACGTGTGGAAGAAATGCGTGAAAGCTTAAGAATTATTATGCAATGTTTGAATCAACTTCCAACTGGTTTAATTAAAACGGATGATCGAAAAGTTGTTTCGCCTTCGCGTTTACAACTAAAACAATCTATGGAATCATTAATCAATCATTTTAAATATTATACAGAGGGCATTACGGTGCCAGCGTCAGAAACTTATACTGCAGTAGAAGCTCCAAAAGGAGAGTTTGGTGTGTATCTAGTGAGTAATGGAACAAATAGACCTTATCGTTGTAAAATTAGAGCTCCGGGTTTTGCTCATTTACAAGGAATTGATTTTATGTCTAAAAATCATATGCTAGCGGATGTAGTAACTATTATAGGGACACAGGACATCGTATTTGGAGAGGTGGATCGATAAATCTAAACATATTAAAACTACAAAGTAATATTAGATGAAATTTTAATTTTCTTGTGTTACCTTGCTATTTAGCGGTGTAGGTTAAAAAAAAATTTAAATAAAACTTTGCCTTTGTTGATAAAATTCCTTCTACGATTTTGAATTTTTCTACGAATTTGAATTTTTGTTTTAATTTGAATCATAGATTTTTATTACTTGCTTAAATAGAATTTAGATGTTTGTTTACAGTTTACTAGGGAATTCGATAAAAAAACCTTTCAGGTTACTTCGTTACAAAGTTTTTCCAGTTAAGCAAGCTTTTATTTACTATTAGATAGAAATTGTAAAAAACTTTGTAACGAAGTAACCTGAAAGGTTTTTTCTTATCAAGTTATAGAAAGCTTTGTTTTTCATTTGCAGTTGTTTCTTGAGCGGTATTAGTTTAAAAAATGTCATTTATCAAAGCTTATTCTTGAGAAAAGCTTTTTCTAAGTTTAAATAATAAAAATCTTGTTATTATTTAAATAAAATTCTCTTTAATCTTTTTGCTTATAAAAACTTGTAAGCTTTTTATAAGCAAAAATAATAAGTTTAATTATACGTTGTGTAATTCCATTAAAAACGAAGAATACACAACAAGCCAAGTCTAAGGATTCCTTGTTCCAAGAATTCTTTGAATCAAAGAATTCTTCGTAGAAGGAAGTTTTTAAAAATAAAAGAAATTTTATTTTTAAAAACTAAACTTAAATAGTTGATAAAATTAATTTTTCAGGTTACTTTTTTACAAAGTTAATTTTATTTACTATTTAAGCAAGCCTGCAGTAAATAAAATTCAATGGAATTGATTCAAGGAATTCTTCGCATTTTTCAAGGAATTTTATCAACAAAAAATATTTAAGCAAGTAATAAAAATCCTTCTACGAATTTCAATCGTAGATTTTTATAACAGCTAGTTTGTTGATAAAATTCCTTGAAAAATGCGAAGAATTCCTTGAATCCTTGAAAAATGCGAATTTCAATCCTTGAAAAATGCGAATTTGAATTTTTCAAAAATGCGAATTTGATTCAAAGAATTCTTGGAACAAGGAATCCTTCTACGAATTTGAATCCTTGAAAAATGCGAATTTCAATCAATGTAATTGATTCCTTGTTCCAAGAATTCTTTGAATCAAGGATTCAAATTCGTAGAAGGAATTCTTCGCATTTTTCAAGGAATTTTATCAACAAAGGCAAGTTACTCATAAAAAATAAAAAGCTTTGATAATTGCTGAATTAAAAAATTTTGCTTTAATAGTGGATTTAATTATACTTTGTATAATTAAATCCACTATTAAAGTTTATACACAGTATAATTAAATCCACTATTAAAGTTTATACACAGTATAACTAAATTCACTGCTAACGTGTCAACAAAGTTTTCTGGTAAGTTTTTATAAATGCAGGGAATTTCAATACCAAGCAAGGTTAGATAAAATAATTTAATGCTTCAATATCGTTAGTTTAAAATAAACAATAATATTATATGCCTCAGTTAGACAAAGTTACGTTTTTATCACAATTTTTTTGGTTATGTTTTTTTTATATAGGTTTTTATTTTTTAATTTTAAAATTTTTTCTACCAAAAATGAGTTTAATTTTAAAGCTTCGAAAAAGTAAATTAGCTGGTTCACAAGATAACGTTAATAATTTACAACAGGAAAATCAGAAAATTCATAGCAATTATGAAACATTGTTTACGACCGCTTTAATCTCGTCAAAAGGTGCTTTTAACGAAAATCTTACACGTGTTGAAAAATGGTTACATGAGAATGTGGCAAACACTGAGAAAAATCATTATCAATTCCTAAATAAAAAATATATATGCTCAGTAGGTGAAAGTTCTCTATCTCAGAATCTAGCTTTTGACCAATTTACTCCAGAAGTGTGTAACCATATCTACATCTATGTTTTACTAAAATCACTTAAAAATTTTTCCAAAATGAATAGTCATGTTAATAAAAAAAGATAAATTTATACTAATTGGTGAAAACTACCAATTCACCCAGTTTTCCGTAAGCACGTACTAATTTTTTTTATTTTTTCACGACTTAGTACATATAACTGTTATTTAAATTGTACTTAAGTATTTAAGCAGTCTGCTCAATAATGAAAAAAACCAAGGTTAAACCTTTTTCGTTAGCAAGCAACTTTTTGGTAGTGAAAGCTGTTTGTCAGGCAGTTTACAAAGCCTTATTAAAAGGTTATTTAAATAGAAAAAGTTTGAATATCAAAAAATATAAAACATACCAGGCATTTTTTAACAACACAGCAATTATAAAAACTTTATAACCCAAAGTTTTTATAATTGCTTAATTCCTAAAAAAAAATGGTTTACAGCAAAAAATGGTTTAAATCGCTTTTTCTACCAGCGATATTGTTAAAAAGCATAGCTTTTTTAAATTAAACTTGTTGATAATATTCAATATGATTGAATATTATCAACTAGCAAACGCTAATTGAATTTATAAAAAAGTTCACACCTACTAAATGTTTTTCTTGTAATTATAAAAATCATAGGATTTTATAAAAGCTATTTAATTGAAATGCTTTACACTAAATGTATCAACTACGTGGCTAAGTCTAGCTTTAATCAGTTTTCACAAGTGCGTTTTCAGTGGATAAAATTCCTTCTACAAAGAAATCTTTGATTCAAAGAATTCTTGGAACAAGGAATCAATGTAATTGAATTTTATTTACTATTTAAGCAAGTAATAAAAATCTACGATTTTTATAACAGCTAGCTTGCTAGCAAAGGCTATTTAAGCAATTTTTAATTAAAGAACTTTGTAAAAAAGTAACCTGAAAGGTTAATTTTATCAACTATTTAAAAATAGCTGTTATAAAAATCCTTCTACGAATTTGAATCGTATATTTTTATAACGACTAGCTTTCTAGCAAAGGCTTTTTTAATTAATTGATTTTTACTAGAAAGCTATAAAAAAAATGAAACTTTTTCTGAGCATAGCTTTTAACAAAAAGCTTTTTTAAATAGAAACCTAGTTAGAAATTTTATTCTTTAAAGAAAAATTATTTACTTAAAACTATATTTAACACTATATAATTTCGTTAAATATGTTTTTGTTGATAAAATTCCTTCTGCGAAGAATTCTTTTAATCAATGTAATTGAATTTTATTTACTATTTAAGCAAGCCTTTGCTAGTTGATAAAATTAACCTTTCAGGTTACTTTTTTACAAAGTTAATTTTATTTACTATTTAAGCAAGTAATAAAAATCTACGATTTTTATAACAGTAAATAAAATTCAATTACATTGAATTTTATCAACAAAAAATAGCTGTTATAAAAATCGTAGATTTTTATTACTTGCTTAAATAGTAAATAAAATAAGATTTTTTGTCAAATCTTATTTTTGATACATTTATTTTATAAAGATATATAGTATTGCACCACGAAAAGCAAGATATGTTTGTAACATGCTATATATCTAAATATAAATTGATATTTAGAAAAATAAAAACCCTATGTTTACCAATAAAAAAATAGCACCGTATATTTTTGCATTTTTAGCTTTTTGTGTAGTGAGTTCAAAACACATCATAATTTATAATGAAGAAATTCTAGTAGCTTTAAGTTTTCTATTTTTTGTTATATTTGTTTCTTACTATTTTGGAAATAACATAAAAGAATCATTAGATGAACGAAGTACAGTTATCCAATCTGAATTACAAAATTTTTTAACTTTAAAAAAAAATTGCCTAAATGAACTTTTTAAAGAATATAAAAAAGCATCTTTTTCAAAACAAATTTTACAAAATTTGACAAATTTTACAAAATTACAGTTAAAAAATAAAAGCAAGAATTCTGAAAAGGCATTAAAAACAATATTTTCGCAACAAACAAACCATAAATTAAGAAATCTTTCATATGCAAACTTTAATTTAAAGACTAAATTACAACGGATAATATCAGATGAGTTGTTAACTGCTGTATTAGTCAAAAGTAAAAAATTAAAAACAAAAAACAATACACAAAACAAGCCAGAATTAAATTTTAATGTTCTAAAACAAGGCATTCAGGCATTAGCTAAATAATTGTTGAATGTTATTTATATTATAAAAAAATTAAAATCAATAAAAATAACGTTTGCTAATTGATAAAATTAAACAAAGTTTAATTTTATCTCAAAGCTTTTTAATTCACTTTTTCTAGCAAGCTTACAGCTTTCTTGCTAGAAAAAGTAAATTTTTTTCGTAGTAAAATTTTTTAATCAAAACGTGCATTTTTTACTAACAGACAATTTTTTTATTAAAATTTAATAAAAAAACTGCCTTTGCTAGTTGATAAAATTAATTTTTCAAATTACTTTTTTACAAAGTGAATTTTATTTACTGTTTAAGCAAGTAATAAAAATCTACGATTTTTATAACAGTAAATAAAATTCCTTCAAAAATGCGAAGAATTCCTTCTACGAATTTGAATCCTTGATTCAAAGAATTCTTGGAACAAGGAATCAATGGAATCAAGGATTCAAATTCGTAGAAGGAATTCTTCGTATTTTTGAAGGAATTTTATCAACAAAAAATAGCTTATTAAAAACGAAGTTTTTTAATTAAAAATTGCTTAAATAGTAGATTACAAGTTAATTTTACCTCCTAGTTAATTTTTATAAAGTTCTTGGATATTTAAGCATATGTATCTAAATATTCAATCATTTTTGTTTTGATTATACCTAAACTTTCTATGAAGTATGAGAAAAATTAATCTAATTTAAACTATGTTTAAATTAAATCAAATATTAAATACAGTATAAGAAAATATCTTAGTAAATAAGGTAAACGCAAAACATTTAAGAGAATATTAATATTGAAACAATGTTTTATAGGTGAAACCTTTTTTATAAGCTTAAACTGACAAAAAAATTTTATGGCAAACCATACCACTGAAAAATAATTTTATTATTAGAAAAACAAGCAACTAACTTAATGAAACTAAACGCGTTTTCAAATACACAAAACGTTATTTTTTCTTTTGTGGATTTTATTTATAAAAATGAAAGTCTACTTTCATTAAATTGTCTACTAACCAAGCAAACCTTAATTAAAAAATTTAGTAACGAAGTAACCTGAAAGGTTTTTTAATAAGCTAGCTTGCCTTAAATAGTTGATAAAATTAATTTTTCAGGTTAGTTTTTTACAAAGGTTAATTTTTTACAAAGTTTAATTTAATTGTACAAGATATAATTAAACTAGTTATGATTTAAGTGGCAAAATGACGCCACAACTTTGTTCACGAAATAAAAATATTGTTAGCGTAAAAGTAAGTAAAATCAATCTGTTTACAACAAATAGTGCCTTTGTTGATAAAATTCCTTCTACGAATTTGAATCAATGTAATTGATTCAAGGATTCAAATTCGTAGAAGGAATTCTTCGCAGAAGGAATTTTATCAACAAAGGCAAGCTAGCTTATTAAAAAACCTTTCAGGTTACTTTTTTACTAAGTTTTTTAATTAAAAATAAATTAAATACTATAGTATTTTAACAAAAAAAAGATAAAAAGGTTGTTTAAATAATTTATGTTTTTTTATGATATAGATTTTACAGGATGAGTGTCTGAGTGGTTTAAGGTACCAGTTTTGAAAACTGGCGTATTATAAAAATATCGAAGGTTCAAATCCTTCCTCATCCGTTTTCAATAAACATAGTTTAGATAAAACTTGTGTGAAATTAATTTTACTTTTTTTTTGAAAAAACTGGTTTTTTTTAAACAAACGCTGAATACAGTGCAAAAGAGTAATTAGCTCAACTGGTAGAGCAGTTCGCTTACAACGAAAAGGTTGGTAGTTCAAATCTACTATTACTCAGCATTTCATTTTTTTGAAATATATTTTTTGTCGATAAATGTAATTAAAAAAAAACTACAAACAAAAACTATGTCATTTTTTATCAACGATTTTTTGTAAGTTTTGATTTTCTTAGTTTTGTAAGTTTTGATTGAAAATCAAAACTAAGAAAATCAAAACTTACAAAACTAAGAAAATCAAAACTTACAAAACTAATTTAGCGATTAAAAGGCAAGCTAGCCTAAATAAAAACCTACGATTGAAATTCGTAGAAGGATTTTTATTACTTGCTTAAATATTTTTTGTTGATAAAATTCCTTCTCTTATTTTAGAAGAATTCCTTGATTCAAAGAATTCTTGGAACAAGGAATCCTTGAAAAATGCGAATTTCAATCAATTACATTGAATTTTATTTACTATTTAAGCAAGCCTTAATTAAAAAACTTCGTTTTTTAATAAGCTAGCTTGCTAGCAAAGGCTGTTATAAAAATCGTAGATTTTTATTACTTGCTTAAATATTTTTTGTTGATAAAATTCAATGTAATTGAATTTTATTTACTGTTATAAAAATCGTAGATTTTTATTACTTGCTTAAATAGCCTTTGCTAGCAAGCTAGCTGTTATAAAAATCGTAGATTTTTATTACTTGCTTAAATAGTAAGTAAAAATAATTTTTCAGGTTACTTTTTTACAAATTTTATTAACGACTACGCTACAAAATTAGGCTTAACTAAAATTCACTTTTAATTAAAAAGTTATGCTTTTCAATAGGAAATTTATTAGCAAAGATAATAAAAAAAAACTATTTTTAAGTTTAAATTATAATAAAAACTTTCAAATAAAAAGTTTTGATAGTAAAAGAAATAAAATCAATAAAGATAAGATAAATAAGTATTTTCTAAAGCTAATGCTTAACAAGATTAGCAAAATTTGGGCTACTATGCATTTAATAGAAAAAAAAAAACTAATTATGTTAGAAGGAGCAAAATTAATTGGAGCAGGTTGTGCTACAATAGCATTAGCAGGTGCTGGAGCAGGAATTGGTATTGTATTTGGATCTTTGATTAACTCAGTAGCACGTAATCCGTCATTAACGAAACAACTATTTGGTTATGCTATTTTAGGATTTGCATTAACAGAAGCGATTGCACTTTTTGCTTTAATGATGGCATTTTTAATTTTATTTGTGTTTTAATATTTTTTCATTACTTAAAACAAAAACTTATAAATACATTTGGTTGATTCTTTCAAAGCATGAGAAAAATAGTTCACTCACTTTAGTTTAAATCTTTTTCAATTTTAAGGTGAGTGAAAAAGAGCGAAGCTCTACATCGCGGAAGTTTTAGTATAAATTTAAAGTCAGTATTTGTTGTTATATATTACATTTTATTTTTATTTTTTAGACTTTACTAACAAAAAAACCAATTTTTGTTAGTAAAGTCTAAAAAATAGTTTAAATTTTCCTATTACTATTTAACCAAGTAATCAAGATCTACAATTTTTATAATGGCTAATAAATAAAATTCAATCATCTTGAATTTTATTTATTAGCCTAATTAAAAAACATAGCTTTTTAAAAAAAAGCTTGCTAAATAGAAAAAACTTCGTAAAAAAGTAACCTGAAAGGTTTTTTTTTCCTTACGAAGTAACCTGAAAGGTTTTTCACATTTTCTAAAGTAAGTTGTATTTTAAAGCCAAAATGAAGTCATAGAAAATTTGGATAACCATAACTAATAAGTGCATACATAGTTCATGCATAAATTTAGTTATACTAAAAAAATGAATTTCTATTTTCCCTGATAAAAAACTTTTTTGTATTTAAGTATTAATCTAAAAAATTGAAATTTCTTTACGTTCATCGTAAACTGTTTACTTTTAAAGCCTTATATTCTTTATATTAAATAAAATACTTATATAAATATATGTATTTATATTAATTTTTGTATATTGCGTAAATTGTAATCACATTTGTATTAAATTATATTTATTAAAACTGCTTTATGGGCCGTAAACAATAAAACTAAGGTTGTTAACAAAAAAGGCATGTAACTCAGTAGGTAAGAGTATACGCTTGATAAGCGTAAAGTCGAGGGTTCAAGTCCCTCTGTGCCTACTTTTTCTGGTAATAAATTGTTTTAAGTTCAATAATATACTACTGTGTTTTATATGGTTTTTTTAGAGTGTCAATAAATCAGAAAAGATGTTTTAGTTGAAAGTTTTTTGTTGGTTGTTATTTAGCAATACGGTAAAATTAAACAGAGTTTAATTTTATTTACCGGGTGATAAAATTTGGTATTTTTATTACTTGCTTAAATATTTTTTGTTGATAAAATTCCTTCTCTTATTTTAGAAGAATTCTTTGAATCCTTGAAAAATGCGAAGAATTCCTTGAATCAATTACATTGAATTTTATTTACTGTTATAAAAATCGTAGATTTTTATTACTTGCTTAAATATTTTTTGTTGATAAAATTCAATGTAATTGAATTTTATTTACTGTTATAAAAATCGTAGATTTTTATTACTTGCTTAAATAGTAAATAAAATTAACTTTGTAAAAAAGTAACCTGAAAACTTAATTTTATCAACTATTTAAAAATATTTAAGCAAGTAATAAAAATCTACGATTGAAATTCGTAGAAGGATTTTTATAACAGCTATTTTTTGTTGATAAAATTCCTTCTACGAATTTAAATCAATTACATTGATTCAAGGATTCAAATTCGTAGAAGGAATTCTTCGTAGAAGGAATTTTATCAACTATTTAAAAATAGCTTACTGAAAATAAATTTATTATCATAGTTTAATTATGAAAATAGTCTATCACATGAATTTTTAAATAAAGAATTTTAATAGTAAAAAGGTTTTTTCTAAAACTAACAAAAATTTTTATTTTTGTACAAAGAAACAAACAGGGTGTAGCGCAGCCTGGTAGCGTACCTGTTTTGGGAACAGGGAGTCGTAGGTTCAAATCCTGCCACCTTGAAACACATATTCTATTTAAGTTTATATTTGAAATTTTAATGATTTAAATATACGTATATTATATATGATACACAATAAAAATTTAACATATAAGATTAAACGACAACCATGTTTTATAAAACATATTATAAAAGTATTTAGTATTGCATTTTTGCAGCGCAAAAATGCATGAAAAAACTTATCTTTAAGTGCAATTTAATAAAACTATAATGGAATTCTAAAAGTTTTTCCCATTACTGTATAAGCAATTTTATATCAAAAATAAACCTTTTTAATAACATAACTTTTTCATCAAAAAACTGCTCAAGCTAAAAAAGTGAATTTTTACTTTTAAAGTTTCTTTGGTTACTGCACTACAAAATTCAGCATAGTTAAATTCACTATTTGTAATAGTGCCTAAATATTATTTTTAAATAAAAAGCTATACTTTTTTTTTAATAAGATATTTAATAAAATCTGTATTAAAATTTTTTTACTTGAGAGTTTTTGTCATTTTTAATGTAATTATATTTCGTATAATTAAATTACCTACTAAAAAAGAGTTTTCTGGTTAAATGAAAAAATATAAGCTTTGCGGTTTAAGCAGGACTTTTTAAAAAAAATCTACTATTTAAGCAATTTTTAATTAAAAAACTTTGTAACGAAGTAACCTGAAAGGTTTTTTAATAAGCTATTTTTTGTTGATAAAATTCCTTCTCTTATTTTAGAAGAATTCTTTGAATCCTTGAAAAATGCGAAGAATTCTTTTAATCAATTACATTGAATTTTATTTACTGTTATAAAAATCGTAGATTTTTATTACTTGCTTAAATATTTTTAAATAGTTGATAAAATTAACCTTTCAGGTTACTTTTATCAACTATTTAAAAATAGCTTATTAAAAAACCTTTCAGGTTACTTCGTTACAAAGTTTTTTAATTAAAAATTGCTTAAATAGAAATTTTTATGAAAATACAACTTGTGAAATAAGCATAAAACTTTGTTTTATGCTTAAAAATAATCTAAAAAACGATTAAACGCTGATATTAAAAAACATAAAGAAATTATTTAAGAAACACAACTTTATATTTTAAAACTAAAACACGTCATTTAGTTAGCAAAAGCAGTGTTTTGACTTACACACATAATTTCAATTCTACTGTGTGTGTTTTTATTAAAAAATACAAAAAAATGCCTTTGCTAGTTGATAAAATTAACTTTGTAAAAAAGTAACCTGAAAAATTATTTTTATTTACTAGCGAAGCAAGTAATAAAAATCTACGATTTTTATAACAGCTAGCTTGCTAGCAAAGGCTATTTAAGCAAGTAATAAAAATCTACGATTTTTATAACAGCTAGTAAATAAAATTAACTTTGTTAATTTTATCAACTATTTAAAAATATTTAAGCAAGTAATAAAAATCTACGATTTTTATAACAGCCTTTGCTAGCAAGCTAGCTTATTAAAAAACGAAGTTTTTTAATTAAGGCTTGCTTAAATAGTAAATAAAATTCAATGTAATTGATTGAAATTCGCATTTTTCAAGGATTCCTTGTTCCAAGAATTCTTTGAATCAAGGAATTCTTCTAAAATAAGAGAAGGAATTTTATCAACAAAAAATAGCTGTTATAAAAATCGTAGATTTTTATTACTTGCTTAAATAGTAGATAAAATTAAATTGCATTAAATTTTATCAACTATTTAAGGCATAATTAGATTTACTTTATTTATACTTATATAAATTATACTTATATAATTAAATTTATTTAAACTTAATACAATGTAGTACATTATAATATAGTTTATTTTAATTTAATTTACTTTATTACAAAAACTGTATTTTAATAAAATATTTTAAAATTAGAAATGTAAAAACATGAGGAATTCATGGTAAAATAAACTTATATAGTTATATAGATAAATACATAGATATTTAACAATAAAACTTATTTCCTACAAAACTATATTGAATATAGTCATTAGTTATTGAATTTCATAAAGTAATACTATGATTATTTTATACTAAAAAAACAAACATATGATTAATGCTTATATTACAATACTTTATCTGTAGTGTTTTCAATAATATCGCTTAAAAAATTAGTATTTTTTAAAAAATTTCTAAGTTGAGAAACTTCCAAAGAATTTAAACCCTTATGGGATGAAATTATTTCTCCAATTTCTTTAACTTTAATCTACTACTTTTAGGGAAAAAGTAGGTTAACGGTAAATCATTAATTTTTTGTTTTAATTTCTGAAACAATTCAAGATCCTGAAATAATGGTTGCAGCAAATTTAAGTTTTGTTTTTTTTGGTCACAAAAAAGCTTTTTTTCATTTGAAATTACAACTTGTATTGCATTTATTATAATATCTAAATTTCGGAGGGTTTTTGTTCTTATTCCTTCAAGTCCGTCAACTTGAGAAACAACAGTATAGTAAGAATAAGCTGAAACTAGACCAATCAACAAGCCTAAAATAAACTGTAATCCGTTTTTTAAGAGCTCTGAGTATTTTTTATGAGCTTTCATAACTGGATTAGTATCATAAAGAGTAGTAATATTTTTGAATTCAAAATTTTGTTTAAAACCATTTTTTATTTTGTAAAAGTTAATAAAGCTTTGCCAATTCAAACAGTGTATTGAATCTACTTGTACCACCTCATGGTTCATTAAATTAACTCTTATTTTAATATAAACCATAATGTAGTAATACAAAAGTAATATTGAAAATTTTTTTACAGAAAAACCTTGAATCCAAGTCATAAATACAATTATAATTATTATAGATACAAAGAATCCAAATAAAAATGTATTGCCTCGTATAGTTATTCTCTATTCTAAGCGAAAAAAATAACCAATATTGAAAAAAAGTATTTTTTATTACTTTTTCTACAAAATCAAATTTTAAATTAATATAAGTTAAAACTTGATTTACCATTAAACCACTTATCATATACAAAACTAAAATAAAAAAAAATGAAAAATCATAATAATTTATCAATTTTCTTATAACAGGGTTTATCAGTAAAATAGATAAAATATACGAGAATACAAAAATATTAGTATTTTTATTATTTTTCATAATTTTTTACAAATTTTTTACGCTTTGAGACAGTTGAAATAAATTCATGAAAGTTAATTTCAAGTTTACTATTAATTAATCATACCAGCAACATCTACAACACTAACCTGCGTCGCTACTAAAGTTGCCACTCTGGCTTCTGATTGTTAAACCTTTTTCATTACATTGCTAACAAGCATACCATAAAACTTTTCATCATAAAAGTCAGCTTTTTTTATTTTCTTCAAAGCTTCTCCACCAACGAGTTTTTTTAATTCTTTAGATGAGCAGCAAATAGCTGCTGTTTTAATATAGCCTTCTAGTTCATCAAGCTGAGTAATTTTCTCCGCGATTCTATCATTTAATTGTTGATTTTGTATGTCTTGAAAAACAAGTTTAGTCATAACAGATGCCGTAAAATCTTCACATTTTGCTTTATCTAATTCTGGGAATTTTAATTGACAATTTTCCATGAAAGCTGCCATTTTTTGCCATGAATCATCATTATTTGATTTTAGATGAGCTTCTAATTTTTTTACTACGAGCGCTTCGCGCTTATCATCTAACACTTTTTAAACTTGTTTTTGTATGTCATATTTTTCTAAATGCTTTTTTATTTGTAAAGAATTTGCTACAGTGCCAGTAGCTGCTGCACTTAAACCCAACGCTTCTCCGATTCTGTTTTTCATATTTTTTATTGATTGAGAAAATGTCATATTTTTTTTTTTATAAAAACTTCTATTTAATTATACTAAAAAATTAAATGGAAGTATTTTATTTTTTTTTTAACTTTACAGTATACTATATAATATTTATTTATCATAAGAAATAGTTAATACACTAGTTGTATGAAATACATAACGCATTTTATTTTCTAGTAATTTTATTAACAAGAAAAAAATAAACACGTTTGTTTTTTAAATTACTAATTATGCTTTTGTTTAAACAATACACTTTTGTAAAAATAAAAAACTAGAATTTTTTTAATAATTTTTTTCCATATCTCTTAGAAATATACCATGTCTCCCACGAAAAGCAGTACATATGGCAGAATTTGCTTTCACATATAATTTTGTTTTATTTACTTATAAATAAAATACAATAATATTGTCGAGTTCTAAAAGGGCTCGGGTGGTTCACAAAATCCTATGAAAATATAAGAAATACTTAAAAACTAAATTGAACATAAATTTTGTATGTTTATTAAATATCTTGCAAAAAAAAGATTTGTATCTGTAAAAAAAAAAAATAAATTTAGTTAGCGGAGGCAGGATTCGAACCTACATACTTCAGATTATGAGCCTGAAAAGACAACCATTTTCTCATCCCCGCAATGTTGTAATAGAATTTTTATTTTTTACTTAATACATCATACTTAATGTAATGCTTTTTCTATATTTTAGTATATTACTTTAATTTTAGAATTTAATTAAATAGTTTACTAAAATATTTTTTTTTGATAAATTACTTTCACACTTTAGTTTAATTTTATTAATATAATGTTTATGGAAATACTTTTTTTTTTATTTAAGTAAGTTTATGTAATAAAGATAAATTTTGTATTTACGCAAGTTTGTCTAATAAAGATAAATTTTGTATTTACGCAAGTTTGTCTAATAAAGATAAATTTTCATGAAAAAATATTTTAAAAAAAAGTCAATTTAGCCGCAGGTTTTTCTACGGCTACCTTGTTATGACTTTACTTTGGTAAATAAAAAGTGTCTAGTAGCAGAAAATATTTTAATTTTTTTTTACGCATTATCCAATATATCTAACCAAGGCTATTATGAATGGAAACAAACAAATATTACGACTTATATAGAAAGCACTTCTATAATTTTCTTCTAGACATAGCAATAAAACTATACAAAACAATACAGTGTATAAAATGAATTTAAAACTACGAAACAAAAACATAAAAACATTAAAATAAAATTCCATACCATTATTTTTTTCCAAATATTTTACTAAGACTGTCACTTACTTTTGTTATAGTGTCACCATCTATTGCTTTAGTAACAATACCTTTGGTTGGTTGATTTGCTATAGTTTTTGAGTCATTGAGAAGTTTGTCCATAAATTTCTTATCCACATCTAAACCTGCTTGTTTATAGTTTTCTACACCTGTTTTTATATGATAATCTGATTTTCTCATATTTTCAGAAAGATTTTGCTGTTTTGTAACTACCTCTGCTGCCGCAATGCCAACAAAAGGTCCGACAGTTGCAGCAATTTTTACTAAAGCTTTAGATGCTGTATACTGGCCTAAATGTGATATTATGAAATCTTTTCCAATGAAATTTTCTAAAAGTTTTTTTGTACTTGGGATTTTGACTAAAATATACCATTGAACTACGGAGCCAGCGACATATATAACAAAAATTATACACCAAGCTTTTAAAACTTCATTTTTTTCACTAGATAAACCTGATACGCCATAAAGCGTACAAAAAAGATAAAACGCGTACCCGAAAAACGTCTCTGTAAAAATCCAAATTATTTTTAGTTGAAGTATTAGATAATATTTAATATATAATTTATTATAGTACAAATATTTATTAAAAATTAATTTAATATAGTGAAATAAAGCAGTTAAGTTCATATTGTATATTTTTTTAAAAGTAAATTTAATATAGTGAAATAAAAAAGTTAAGTTTATACTTTATATTTCTTTAAAAGTAAATACAGTGAAATATTATTTTATTCTTAAATTTTGTTAGAAAAATATCATTATATAAGTATTTTTATAAATATATAGTTTTTACTAAAACTATAAAAAACCAAAAGTCTTTTCATTTTTTTAGCTGTGCTGTATTGCTGATACTAGTTTATTACCTAAAACAAAAAAAATTCCTTGTTCCAAGAATTCTTTGAATCAAAGAATTCTTCGTAGAAGGAAAATACAATTAACGGAAATAGTATTTTAACCTACATACTTCAGATTCAAAGCCTAAAAAAACAATTATTTTCTCATTTTTGCATTTTAGCTTTCAACTTCATTTATACTTAAATTAATTTAATTAAATATATCTTAATTTATTTTTTTCTTTTTTTATTTTGTTATTCAAACTTTATTTTAACATTAAACAGACTATTTTTAACTATACGTAAATTACAAATAGAATAAGCTTATACAATGCATGTATCTTATATAAATATATAGAATTATATGTTTGTACTATATAAGCTTATTTTAAATTTTAATTTAGTTTTATTTAAGTTATTGACGAGTAATGGTTAAGTTGTATTTTAGATTGGTTTTTTTTACTTTTTAGTGGCTAAATACCAAAAAATAATTTTTACTATAGAGTTAGCAAAAAAGTTTTTATTTTCTTTTTCCAATTATATTTACTTAGCCACAAAAATTTTTAAAGTAAGTTTAAAACAATACCAAAAAACTACCAATGATCCAAAAGCTCCTACAGCACAAGCTATAGATAAACCAATTACAACTTTCCTTAATAAAATTAACTGTTTTTCGTTTAGAGAATCAAAATGTGAAGATAGTTTTTTACAGACTTTATATTTTTCAATAAAATTTGATTTTTTTTGTTTTAAATCAGGAAAAATAATACTAGCTAATAACCATAAATTTAAAATTATGTTAAGACTTATCATTAAACACGAATTGCTTAAAATAGTATCAAATAAAGTCTCAAATGAACCATTTTCAAATAAAGTTGAGGCAAGTAAAATAAAATGAGTTGTATGTGTTTCTGTTGGGCTGTTTAATAAAGAGTCAAAAAGGTGCATAAAGTTATATTTTTATAAGTAAAAAAAGTTACAAAAAGAAAAAAACAATTAAGTTAAGATACTGTGAAACATGTAAACCATATAATTAATATTAACTTCTAGTAAATATTAATTGTCTCATAATGCAACACAATATTCAAATACTATATACGTTATTATGCTGTAATCAAATTCAACATAGCATAATTTTTCAATAAAGTTTTCTATAACATGAAAATTATTGTTATAAAACAGACGTAGGAATTGAGTTTTATTAGCAAAAACAGGATTTTAACCTACATACTTCAGATTATGAGCCTGAAAAGATAACCATTTTCTCATTTCCGCAAAAATAGAGTTTTTGTTTGTATTGATTTGCATTTATAAAATAAAAAAATAAAATGAATTATTTAAAAATAAGTTGTAATTTACATAGTTTAAATTAAAAGTTTAAAGAAAAATTCCTTAACAAATCGTAGAGTTTTTTTTATAAAAATAGAGTTTTTAATTTTAACTAAATAAAATAAAAAATCTAACAAATATATTTTTTCTTTTAAGCTAAACTAAAAAATAATTTTATTAAATAAAAATTATTTAATGATTAGTATGGTATTTAAACATATAATTTAATTTTTTTAGTAGAGCATTAAACATTTCATTTTAAATTTATAATTTAATTTGTTTTTTTACTTTAGTTTTACATTTTATTTTTTTTATTGTATATTCAATAAAATAAAATTCTACTTTAAAAATAATTTTCAAGAAAGTTAATTTAGTTATTTTTTAGTAAGTGTCTGTAATAAAACGAATTTTTACTTTAAAAATATATTAAAAAAAAGTCAATCCAGCCGCAGGTTCCCCTACGGCTACCTTGTTACGACTTCACTCCGGTCGCTAGACAGTCTCTAGTATATGTTTTACAGTAGTATATATAAAATATCTTAGCATTGTAGCTATGTAATTTTATTAAAAAATACAAAGTTGTTTTAATAAAAAACTTATACATTAATACTACAAATCCAACACTTTAAAACCATTCAACTCCCAGAGTGTGACGGGCGGTGAGTACAAGGCTCAGGTACATATTCACCGTGGCATGCTGATCCACGATTACTAGTGATTCCAGCTTCATGCTCTCGAGTTGCAGAGAGCAATCCGAATTAAGGTAAGTTTTATGCATTCGCTCCGGCTTGCACCATTGCTTGCTTTTGTGAATTACCATTGTAACACGTGTGTAGCCCAGTCCATAAGGGCCATGACGACTTGACGTCATCCTTACCTTCCTCCAGTATATCACTGGCAGTGTGAAAATAGTAGCATTTTTAATTAAAAACTTAAGGTTTTACTAAAAAATGTGCAATATTTCATAAGGGTTGCGCTCGTTAAAGGACTTAACCAAACATCTCCAAATAATTCTAATACAAAAAATTATACATATACAAAAAATTTTTTTATTACATAATAAAAAAAAATATACTTTAAACACTAATTTGTACATATGGTTTTTTTAGAATTATATATTCTTATAATTTCTTATAAGTTTAGACTATACCTTCATCTTGTCATTGGCTAACAAGAGCTAGCGTGTTGAGCATTCATTTTACTATAGAATTATTGTTTAAATATATAGAATTTAAATACTAAATTTTTCTATTTAATTCTAAAACCTAGTTTTCTATTTTGAATACTCCTCAGTACTTAAACTTCAGTCGTTACGGGGTTATCAAAGTTTATACCTTTGTGTAGGTATGATGAAAGGTGAGATTGTTTCTTTAAATATACTGCGACTTTTTTTAGGTATATACAACTATCTACTAGTAGTAGCAGAATGTAATGTACTTGAAATATTAAAGTTTTTTTGTAAACAAAAACTTAATTTTTCTATATCAATAACAGTAAAATTGTACACAGAAATAATACGTGTATATAACCCTCCCCCTTTGCCTTTATCATCCATAAACCACACTGCTAAACTTAAAAATGTATTAATAAATTTTCTATATTTTTTAATAATATTTTAATATTTTTTTGTAATGCGTTTTTTCCATAGAAAACACTAAAACATTGCATAAAACAAGGGTTAGTATAAAATCTATAGGAAATACTTTCTTTTTTAGTTTTTTTATGAAATAAAGTAACCGTAGATATTTTAGTATTTTTAGTTACTTTATTTAAAATTAAACTTAAAAAAAATCAAATTTCCATTTTGTGCGTATGCCTTCATAGCTAGAATGATCAATTTGTAACCTGCCGTATTTTGTAATGTATGAATCATTAAGCATTGTTCCTAAAACAAATGCATGTATTTTATGTTTACAATGTACTACAGAAAATTGAGGATTTTTACTTTTTGAATATTGTGTACGTTTGTTAAGCACATTACAAACAAATTTTCCTTTGTGAAAAATATACATACGAAAATATTTTTTTTAAAAAATATATATTTATTTGTAAATTTTTAATTTACCTTTTAATCGCCTAATTAAATTTCACTATGTGAAATTTAATAAAACCTTTGGTTGCTTAATTAAATTTCACTATGTGAAATTTAATAAAACCAAAGGTTGTAAATAAAATGTTTTCATAGAAAACATTTTATCAACGACAAAATATATTGTATTATACTTTAATATAAATTACATGACTTTTATAATAAAAATTATGTTTTAAATAGTAATGTAATTAATTCTATTTTTATTTCTATATAATAATATAAAGTATACTATGTGTATAGCAGCATGAATTTAAAAAACTTCTTAAACTTCCCACGATATCACCATGACATAGTACGAAGTATACTTTGTTTTTCTATTGTAGATTACATTGTATACTATTGATATATTGTATATAGTTATAAATACATTTTATAAATTATTTTTAATATTATATTTAATATTATATTATATTATAGTATAGTATAGTATATTACATATACCATTATGTATAATATTTTATTTTATTTTATTTTATGTAAATATATATGTATATACTTAGTACTTATGTTTTAGGCTTCATCGTTATGAGCTAGATTTTTCATAGAAATCACTTTCCAAGGTTTTTTTATTTATTTTGTGTATGAAATTAAAAAAACTTGAGCTTCTTATTATTGTTTAAATATGAGTTTTAATTATTAATTGTAATTATAATTAAAAGTAGAAGCTTATGGTCGCGAGAATTCACGACACGAGCTGACGACAGCCATGCAGCACCTGTAAATTGTATAGTTAAAAAATAACTAATTAACCTCAAATTTATGTCAAGAACTGGTAAGGTTTTGCGCGTTGTATCGAATTAAACCACATGTTCCACCACTTGTGTGAGCCCCCGTCTATTCCTTTGAGTTTTAGTCTTGCGACCGTACTCCTCAGGCGGATAATTTAACGCGTTAGCTAGACCACTAATATTTATAAAAATAAAATCAGTAAAAAAAAAAAACAATGTTTTTTTCAATTGCCAACTTGTTGGTAAAAATACTAATAGTGAATTATCATCGTTGACGGCGTGGACTATCGGGGTATCTAATCCCGGTTGCTCCCCACGCTTTCGCACGTTAGCGTCAGTAAAGTCCCAGAAAATTGCCTTTGCTTTTGATGTTCCTTCTGAAATCTACAAATTTTACCTCTCCTCCAGAAATTCCATTTTCCTCTTACTTACTCTAGTTTATCTTAACTTATCCAACTACCACAGTTAAGCTCTGGTATTTTTTCATCCTTGACTTTTTTAGCTCAGGAAAATAAATAAAATAAACCGCCTAGATGCCCTTTACGCCCAATCATTTCGAATAACGCTTGCCCCCCTCGTATTACCGCGGCTGCTGGCACGAAGTTGGCCGGGACTATTTGTTTAAATAATGTCATAATCTTAATTTAAATTTAGGGTTTTACAGCCAATACAGCCTTAATCACCCGTGCAATATGGCTGGATCAGGCTTTCGCCCATTGTCCAAGATTCCTCACTGCTGCCGTTTTAAAACGTTTGGGCCGTGTCTCAGTCCCAATGTGGCTGGTCATCCTCTCAGATCAGCTAAGGATCATAGGCTTGGTGAGCCATTATCTCGCCAACTACCTAATCCTGCGTAGGCACGTCTTACAACAGAAATAAACTAATATTTAATAAATCAAATATTTTTTAAATAGTAAATAAAATTAACAAAGTTAATTTTATTTACTATTTAAAAAATTGCTTAAATAGTTAAAACTTTATATAAACTTTGCTTTTATAATATAAACAAATTTATGTATATATTATTTATTCAGTATTTAACTGAATTGTAAGGTAGCTTCCTACGTATTACTCACCCGTTTGCTACAAAATTTAATTAATAAAAATTTTGTTTAACTTGCATGTGTTAGGCCTATTGCTAGCGTTCATTCTGAGCCAGGATCAAACTCTTATTAATTTTTCTTTCTTATTATTTACTATTTATATTATTATATAAAGTACTAGTGTTTTAATAAACTACAATTAACTTATTTTCTAATACTATATATGTAAATTTTTATTTTCTTATAAAATAAAATTTTTTAGTACTTTGTATATGTAATTTTTCTACTTTCTAATAATATAAAAATTTAATGTTTATAAATCTATTATTTTATACTATTCTATATATGTAATTTTCTTACTTTCTTATAAAATTTTATATTTTATAGAATTTTATATAATATAAAATTTTATTTTTTATAGATTTATATTTTACAAATAAAAATTTATATTGTACAAACTTACAGCTTTATACACCGTATTTTTTTTAGTATCATATAAACAAAATTTTTCTGTTAGTTCTAAAAATTATACATTTTTATTATAAATAGTAAAATATAAGCTATTGAACTACATAATATATATTATTTTTCTAATATCTGCATAAATTGAAATATATTGTTTTTATATAAATACATTTTGTATAAATAAATATATTTTGTATAAATAAATATATATAGAAACGTATTTCATATGCTTTATTAAGTATAATAGTGTGTTTGTAATATAGTTTCTATTAAACTGTAAATTTACTATAAAGTTTACAGTTTAATAAAAAGTAGAAGCTGAGTTTTATATTTATAATATTAAATCATGAAAAATAATTATATACGAATTGACATTTATTTTAAATCTACTATTTTTAAAATGAGAATATTTTTTTTTATAAAAGTTTTTTTATTGAGGTTTAAATAAATTTGTAAATGCAACGTTACCTGCTTTTTTAATCATTAAACCAAGAAAAAATGTACTATAGCTTAATAAAACTACCATACCAATATCAGGTAAACTTACTTTTCTTTAGTTAAAAACACTTAGACAAGTCTGAAACAAAATATAGAATATACATAAATATGCAACAAATGTAACAAAAAAAATCGTAAAAGTAAACTAGAATTTAATTTCAATACATACATTTTTAACAACCAATTACAAGAAAAAAATAAAAATAAACTTAAATAAATAAAATAAATTTTACGATATTGTATATAGACAATAACCCAATAGTTTAATTTAAAAAAACTTTCACAAGTGCTTTTGTAAAAAAAAATATTACATATTTTTTTAAACCGTTGAATCAAAATTTGTTTTTTGTAAAAAAAAATATGTAATATTTTTTTAAACCGTTGAATCAAAATTTGTTTTTTGTAAAAAAAAATATTACATATCTTTTTCAACTGCAGGCTTGTAAATAAAATTAAACAAAGTTTAATTTTATCAACTACGAAGTATTTTTTATAAAGCTAGAAAGCTAGTTGCAAAATTTTTACGTAAACAGAAATTTTCTAGTTTTAAATTTAATTTTTCCAAAAAATTAGATATAAAGTTGGTATAAGCATAATAAACAATAAATAAAATCAGTGATGTGATTAAAAAGATTGTAATGTTTACAGTGTTATATATTTTTTTATATTAAATCTATAATAGTTTAAAATATATTGACTTTTTTTTTCAACTAAATAATTGTTTACTTTTTAATGTTAAAAATATAATTTTATATAATATAGTTTTTTAATAAAATAGTTTAAATACACTATATATGAATTTTTATTTTTTTTTTAGTAATGTAAAAATTTTATTTACTACACACTATATATGAATCTTTATTTTTTTTAATAATGTAAAATTTTATTTATTAGATTTTATAAAAAAATATAGTATTTATACAAAATGTAAATTATTGTTGCAAAAAAATGTATTTCTATTTAACAAACCTAATAACCATAAATTTATAAACATTAAAATATATGATTTCATATTTTATATCTTTATTTTTATATTACATATATGAAATTTTCCAAAATTATTTAAAATAATGAAGCATTTAAATGTTTTTTGTTTATACTAGCATAAAATTTAAGCTTTATAACTAGCTTAAATAAAAAATATTACAGTTTTAGTAGACTTGTAAAAATCCCATGTTTTTTATTAAATATCGTTGTTTCATATATATTAGTTTGAAAAATCAAAAAAATTTAAATATCTTGGGCTACCACTACTTTCTGTAGGTAGTTTCATACTACGTTGTATAAGTAACTGTTCAGCATCTGGGTCTACTTTTACACATAAAGTTTTATGTTAACCTGGAGTTTTTAAGCCTACTTCTATTACAAAATTTTTTATTCTACCAAATATTGTTTTTTCGTTAACATACTCATACTTGTCTTTATAAGCATCTACAACTTTTCGCATATTAGTAATTCAAATGTTTCACTTGAACCCGTTTCACTATCAACTACGGTTTTTCTAAACCATGGAACTGATGTAGAATCATTGTTTAAATCTGTAATCCCAAGTTGCTCTGGTGTATAAAAACTAATATACAACGGGTTTTGTCTGTTACTTGAAATTTTTTTTAAACTAAATTTTAGCTTTTCTGGATGTTTAGCAGTACAACCAGGTTTCTTTAAAGCTTCGTCTAATAAATTAGACGCGTAGTCTTGAGTTTTATGTTGAATTTTAGTAAGCATTTTCCACTATTTAGTAGCAGTAGGCTTGGCTTTTTTCGGAGTATGCACTGTCGTATCAGTATTTTTAAGAGAATTTTCATTGTTATCTAGTTTAGTTATAGATTTTCCGTTTTCGTCTACCACTATATGTGGAATATCTACTGGTGAAGTTGGTGAATAAGGCGAATACGGAGACGTATGAAGTATTATTTCTACTATTGTAGAAGTATACCAGTCTAACGCTAGAAAAACTAAGGATATCAAAAAACATATAATATAAACTATTATGAAATAAAAATTTAAATTTAATGAGACTTTAACTAAGTAAGGCGGAAAACTAAAAAATTTTGTATATTGTAACAATAATAAATAAACAATTGATACTATTGTGAAACCAATAAATAATTGAGTCGCTAACATAGATTTTTATTTTTTAATAATGTTAAATTTAAAAATTTTCTTTGAAAAATAAAATTAGTTTTTTTTTAATTTCTTGGTTTTAAAACTCATAAACTGAAACTAAAAAAGTTAAAAATTTTATTTTTTCTTTGTTTTTTTCCTTTAAAAAAAAAAAAACAAACTTAATTCTTGAATTTTATTTCCTATTGAATTTAAAAAAACAATATCAGAATTATTTTTCTCAACATTCTCTAGTTTTATCTCTAGAGTTTCTAAAACATTAGTTCTGAGTTTAAAAATACCGTCAATTTCATCTAACAACGTAAAGTATTTGGTAATTAATAAATAACCTGTCATTATACCAAAAAAAAATTTCATAAAAGAAATACCATTTTCAAACATTAATTTACTAAAATACTTTTTATCGTAAAAAAAAATAATGTTTCTAAATTCATATTGTTTTGGCAAGGAAGTTTATAATTCATAAAAAATTAAAAAATGTTTTTAATTTAAACAAGTATTGGTATTGATATTTAACACCGTATTATTTATTACGCTGGTTGTTATTTTACAATATACCATTATACTATAATATAAAATTAACAACCATGTTTTGTTAAAAGGCAAATTTACGTTTTGTATAAAAAGATTGTAAAATCAACAAGTAAATATTGCTATAAATACACAAAAAAAAAAATATGTTTTTTCTTACAAAAATTTCAAGCTTTAAAAAATTAAATACATATTGCTGAACTATTTTATTTGAGAAAATAATTTTAAAAATGTTATATTTTATATTTAAAAATGTTAAAATATTATTTATTAAAGATACAACTATAATATAAATGAAAATACTTGCTATAGTGCTTAATTGATAATAAAAAAAACCATAGTTTAAAATAGGAAAAATAAGCAATACTGACAAAATGTACGAAAAAGGAAAAATACTACTATTTTTTTCCATAATAAATACTTTTTTATTATTTTTTTAAATATAATTTATTTTAATAAAACTTTATATTTATTAATACATTATAAAAACTTCAAGTTAGTAAAAGTAAGCTTATAAATTACTATAATTGTGCTTTAATACAAAAAAAGTGTCATAAAATATAGTTTTGTTGTATATACAGAGATTGTAAAGCTTATTTTTCCATCACAAATAGTTTTATTTCTTTAAATAAAAGTGAATTAGTTTAAATCCAATTCCCAAAATAAATACAAATTACATTTGTATTTATCAAGGTTTCACAAATTTCTGATTTGTGAAACATTTTTCATTATAATTTTTTTAACATTTATTAAATTACATTGATTGAAATTCGCATTTTTCAAGGATTCCTTGTTCCAAGAATTCTTTGAATCAAAGAATTCTTCGCATTTTTGAAGGATTCAAAGAATTCTTCGCAGAAGGAATTTTATCAACAAAAAATATTTAAGCAAGTAATAAAAATCCTTCTACGAATTTCAATCGTAAATTTTTACTTAAAATAGTAAATAAAATTTGTAAAAAAGTAATTTGAAAAATTAATTTTATAAACTATTTAAGGCAATTTTTTTATTTACAAAAAAACCCTACTTACAAAAAACAAATTTATTTTTTGCTTAAGCTGCAAAGTATAAAAACCAACTACTTAAGCGGAAATATTTTTACTTTACTAAACAATAGTTTCATTAGTGTAGCAACTATTTAAACAAAGGTGTTTCTATATAGTGATTTTTATAAAAAACTATGAATGTTATGCTAAAAGATTTTACTAAAAATACTTTTTCTAAAAAAGCTTTTGCCTTTGTTGATAAAATTCCTTCAAAAATGCGAATTTGAATCAATTACATTGAATTTTATTTACTGTTATAAAAATCCTTCTACGAATTTGAATCGTAGATTTTTATTACTTGCTTAAATATTTTTTGTTGATAAAATTCCTTCTGCGAAGAATTCTTTGAATCCTTGAAAAATGCGAAGAATTCCTTGAATCAATTACATTGAATTTTATTTACTATTTAAGCAAGCCTTAATTAAAAAACTTCGTTTTTTAATAAGCTAGCTTGCTAGCAAAGGCTGTTATAAAAATCGTAGATTTTTATTACTTGCTTAAATAGTAAATAAAATTAACTTTGTAAAAAAGTAACCTGAAAAATTAATTTTATCAACTATTTAAAAATATTTAAAAATATTTTATATAGTAGTTTATTTAACAGTTTACATATAACAAGTTTTTGCTAACATTTTCTATAAAATATTTTTTCTCACACTGAGTTTTATGAAATACCTGTTTTTTTGTTTTGTCAATCTAGGTTTAAATTACAATTCTTTTAGTTACAACTTAGCTTAATTTTTAATTAAAACTTTTTTTAAAAAAAGTTTTTTAAAATATTATTAAAAAAAATTAGAAATACCTATGTCATGAAAGCACTATTGATCGTAACGAGCAGTTGGTGTGCCAGGTTCAGTAGATTCACTTTTAGGGTAAAATTGACGGTTAGATGGTAATTCGCCACTAATCAAGGTAGCAATGGTAGTAACTGCACCACACATTTGTTTTTCAATAGTTTCTGCCGGGTGCATGTGTTGTTGTACTGGGAAGTTTTGCACAGCTTGAAAATCGTAATTTAGGTTATCTACTATTTCCTGTAAAGCATCAGGTTCTATATCTTTTATTTTTTCCTGACAATTATGAGCAACGTTTTGCATGAAAATTACCAATGTTTCACGCATACTTCCATCGGATTCTTTAGGGGAGTTGGCTAAAAACTTATTGTTTGATTCAAAGTTATGTTTTTCAGAGCAGTCAGCTGAAAAATTATCACTATATGAACTGGTAGTATTTTCAGAAGAATTAGCCGAAAAATCATTATTGGATAAACTGGTAGAGTTTTCAACATCCTGGAAATCTTCTGAACCTTTTTTTTCGAGGAGCTATACCACATTTGGAAACGGTACGTTTCTTAATTCTTCAGTTACTAAACTAAGCAATACTGCACTATAGCTTAATAAAACTACCATACCAATTTCATGTAAATTTACTTTCTTTTTACTAAAAACATCTAAACAAATTTTAAATAAAATAGAAAGCATGCTTAAATATAAAGTAATCGTGATGAAAAAAGCCTGAAAAAGTTGATGAGAATTTAACTTATATAAATGTAAAGTATACATCCATGTACAACAACAAAATAAAAACAAACTGAAAAAAAATAAAGTAAACTTTACTACATTATATACAAATAATAATTCAATATTCCTATTTAAAAATAGAAAATTTCTGCTTACACAAAAATTTTCTATTTTTAAATCTAATTTCTGTAATAAAACTGATACAAAATTGGTATAAGTATAATAAACGATAATTAAAATAATTGATGTTATAAAAAAAATTTCAATAATCATAATTTTTTTTTTTAGTAAATCTGTATAATTTTGTGAATTTACTTAAATATATCGTAAAAATAATTATATATTTGTTTAAATAAAAAAATTTCTTGTATTTTTCTTTAAATATACAAATTACGTAATATTATCTTTATATAAACGTATTTCAAATGTTAGGTTAACAAACAGCACATTGTTTTACATTTCAATGGCTTTGATTTTTACTATAAAAGTGTGCCGTTTTATATAGTTTATCTTACATTTTATTATATAAAGAAAAAATTCAGTGTTTTAGTACAACTGAGCTTATATATTACTATATGCACACTTGTTGTTTATGAAATCTACAGTTTTAAAAAATTAAGTTTACAATAAATGAGTTTTTAATAAATACAAACAAAATTAAGAATTAGAAGTTTTATTTAAACTTGGTTAGATTTCGGAAACACAAGCTTGTGAATTGTTTTCAGTATCAAGGAAATTTAAAAAATGATTTTTTTTTAAAAACATCTCTAACTTTGTATTTCTGTGACTGTTTGAAGTTTCAAACTGTTTTAGTACTTCATAAAGTTGTTTTAAGAAATCCCTGTTTTTTTTGCTTACAAAGTAAATTAGTGATAAACTGCTTATTTTTTCATTCAATTTTTCTAAAACAGAAAGCTGATTATTTAATTCTTCAATGTGATCTAGTTTAAATTGTTTTACTGCATTTTGTACTGTAATAGAGTCATTTTTTTGTTGTAGATCGCTAGTAGATTGTGCATGATTAATACCAGATTGAATGACGTCACTTAAACCATGTATTTTTCTTAACAGTATACTGCGTATGCCATTAAGTCCGTCAATCGAAGAAATAAAATGTGAATATGAAATATATGACAGCATAGTAGAAAAAAAACCAAATAGAAATTTAATTACATAAAATCGCATTTTTTTTATAATATCCACAAACTGAAAAAAAGAGCCATAAACGCTTGGATTGTTAGACAAAATGAAAAGTGGAGTAATATTTTTAAATTCATGGTTTGTATCAATATCCAGAAAATAAAATAGTTTTTCTTTTTTTGATTTCCTAGATTTTTTTATTTCATAAAAGTCTAAAAAATTATGCCATTTTAAATAATTATTTTCTTGTAATTGCAAAACTTCGTTGTTTAGTAAACTATTTCGCACTTTAATGTATATCAATATGTTGTAATATGAACTGTACAACCATATATATTTAAAGGAAATTTCGTTGTATAACCCTATGCAAAAAATAATTAGTAAAACTGAAAAAAGTATTCCAAAAAAAAATGCACTTTCTTTCTTGCGAACACTGTTTTCAATTTTTAATGAAAAAAGTAAATAATATGAAAAAAACTTACTTTTTAATATTTTATTTGTAAAACTGTAGTTTTCATTTATGTACAATAAAGCCTTATTAACTAGAAAACCACTTGGTATACTCATAAAAAACAAATAGTACGTAGGCAAGGTGTAATAATGTATTAATAATTTTAAAAACGGGTAAACTAATAATATTGAAATAACATATGAAAAAGCTGTAAAACTAGTTAAATTTATATTTTTTTCCATAACAACGAAAAGTTTTTATATTCAAGAATTTTAAACGTGAAATAATTTTTTACTATAAAACTAAGCTTGCAACGTAAAAAGTTTAATAAAAACCCTTTTTTTATTCAAAAATTTTCATTAGGTTTTTTAATAACATATTGCTTTACTATTTAAATAGTAAATAAAATTCAATACAACTGCATGGTATCAAGTAAAACCTTTTTTCCTACAAAAGCAAAGAATAGCTTTCATAAAAATTTAGTTTACATAATACAAAAAAGCTGTCAAGTAACTGTTTTATCAATTAAGTTTTTGTTTTCAACCGCGCACTATTTAAGCAATTTTTAATTAAAAAACTTCGTTTTTTAATAAGCTAGCTTGCTAGCAAAAACTATTATTTAGTAATAAAATAATTCTATAGTGAAAATTATCTATGATATAACAATTTTATATTATAAAATTTTTGAAATTTTCATATAAAAATTAAATCAAATTAACTTTGTTCAACAGGGTTCAGTGCATCTTGATATTCAGCTTCAAGAACTTTAAGTTCTTCTAATTGATAAAGCATTTTTTTTATTGGTTGAGTAAAAGCATATTGGTTCTCCAACGAGGCACGTTGAATATCTTTAATTGCGCTATCTGCAACTATTCCCCTAAATGTATTTATCGAACCTGTTTGTAAAGCGTCTGGCAAAATATCGAATTGTAAAGTCTCCAAATCTTGTCTTTGAGTGGCAGCGTATGATTTTTTATACTGAAACACTGCATTTTTTTCAGAAGCTAGCAAATTTAATCTATGAATTTCTTCACTACATTGTTTGACTTTAAATTGATTATTAGAAATGCTTGCCAGAGCTTTTTCTGTTTCTAATGCTTTTATACTTACCATAGCTTCATTTAAATCCGATTCAGACTTATTTACGTTGATACTTATTTCATATTCTTTCATAGAAACTACTTCAGTTATAAATTCTCCTTGTTTTGCTAGATCTTCTTTTTCCAGCGCTTGTCTTCGAAGACTTTCAATTGCCACTACAGCAGGTGGAATGTCGAAAATTCTTTTGGTTTTCATAATTTTTTTTTTTTAACTAAATTTTATAATATAAATGTAACTGCATTTTTTAAATTTCGGTAGTTTGTGATATAAACTGAATTTTTAAGTAAAGAAAAAATTCAGTGTTTTAGTACAACTAAGCTTATATATTACTATACCTACACTTGTTGCCTATCAACGTGGTAGTCTTCCACGACATTAAAAATTGGTTTATTAATGTTTAATGTATAAAAAAGCAAAGAATATAATTAAATATAACTAGTAATTTTTCTATTTATCAGCTAAAAAAATCAATATAGTTTTTATTCTAGTTGTAAAAACAATGGAATAAATGTTAAGAAATAAAAAGATAAACTTAAATTTACATAAATAAAACAAACAAAAAAAACACGTGCTGGTATACTAGCAAGGTCACCGTATCTTAAATAAAACAAAAATATTTTGTTTAAAATACGGTAGTTTGCTATAATAGATTTTGCTTTGTCTGCGTATTCTCTACCTAAAACCCATAATGTTAAAAAAGTAAAAAGCATAATGCATACACCAATTAAACCAGCACAGCAAGTAGCTATAGTTTGTATATCAGACATGTTTTCAAAAACACCGCTCATTGAATCAGAATGAGGTTCAATTACAGATGGTATATTTGTGCCACTACTATTTTTTGCTTTGCTTTTAGCTAAATCATTTATTTTATTATAATTCTTTATACAATGCATTCCTGTTTCAAAAAGTTTGGCACTTGTATATACTGCAATAACGCTGCTTATTCTAAGTGAAAAAGTAAGTTTTTTGGTATATACACCAACACTACCTACAATACCAATATCTTTTACTATCCAGGCTACATCCGGTAATACTCTCTTGAATTCGCGAACAAGTGATCCTGGAATAATTATGTCATCTTTGTCATGTGGTGCACAATAAACCGTATCAAACAGAAAATTAAAAATATTAAAAAAACACATTAATAGAGAAAAAATAAACAAAAGAAAAAAATTTTGATACATAATTTTTCACAATAATTTTTTTTTTTTAAAACAAGTTAAAAGCAAATATATACATAAAAATAAATCTGTATAAAAAAAAAATACAAAATATATAATTTTTACTGATGAGATTTTTTTTATTTTTTCGATGCAAGTAAAAACTAGTTTATTTTGTGTTTTTCTAGTTAAAAAAAACACCCATGAATTGTATTTATGAACAATAACCCATAACACAATTACAGTGAAAACCAAGAAGGCTAATATAAGGAGAAAAAAACATATTAGACATATAAAATATTGCGATTGTAAATATATGGTAAAATCGTGTTCTATTATAGATGATGCTTTAAAACCACTATTACTGCCAGAATTTACTGCAGAATTAAACGTGCTATTTTTAACAGCATTGTCTGAAGCACGTTTATTTAATGAGAAAAATGTTGATGTTGTAACAATAGCGGCTTTCGTTGCTACTCTAAACTGAGGTGGGAAAGATTTAAGCACCATTAAACAACCTGTGAAAAGCATTCCTGGTGGCAAAATATCTGAGACACTTAGACAATTCGATTTATTGTTAAGCGTATTGTCTTCGCAGTATGCAATAGATATAATATCAATTATTTTATATTTGAATAAAAAATAAAATAGAATTATAAGAAATAATACTTTAATTGATTTTAATTTAAGAATTTTCATATACCAAATTTTATATTTATAGTTAAAAATTAAATTTTTTAATTTAATACAATTTATTTTTACTCACGTAAAATAAATTGTATTCAAGGATTCAAAGAATTCTTTTAACAAGGAAATATAGTTTTATTTTCTAAAAACACAAAGTAAATTAATTCTGAAAACTTTAGTTTGAATGTTTTTCAAAGAAAAACCTGGTAGGTAAAAAAACCTTTCAGGTTACTTCGTTACAAAGTTTTTTTTACCAACCTGACTTCGTTAAACATACAACAGAATTCTATGCTTAAAAATGTATTTTAATTAAAATAAAATATAAAATTATCTTAAATACTATTTTTTACTTTTGTATAAGTTTAAACCAAAAATTTAAGTTTGAAAAACTAAATTTTTGATTTTATTAAATTTATTTCAACTAGGTTTATTTTTTAGTAACTGCACTACAATTAAAATAAAAAATTCAGTGTTTTAGTACAACTAAGCTTATATATTACTATACCTACACTTGTTGCCTATCAACGTGGTAGTCTTCCACGACATTAAAAATTGGTTTTAAGATAGAACTTCCCGCTTAAGATGCTTTCAGCGGTTATTTCATCTTAACGTAGCTACCCAGCCTTGCCATTGGCACGACAACTGGTTCACCAGAGGTTAATCATTCTCGGTCCTCTCGTACAAGAGAATGGCTCTTTCAATTTTTCCTATATTAATTACGGTAAAACTAATATAGTGTGTACACCCAAAAAAGATAGGATCCGTACTGTTTCTCAACGCACTAAACCCAACTCACGTACCACTTTCATCGGCGAACAGCCGAACCCTTGGGAGCTTCTTCACCCCCAGGATGTGATGAGTCGACCAGATATGTTACCGTTTAAGCTTTTTATCTTAAACTTCTAATTTTCACAAATTAGCTCAGACTATGTCTTTAATTTTTTTTTCTACAAATAACAAACAAGGTAATTTATATTTCATGGAATCTATTATATATAAATTTATTAAATTTAAAACGCATACACTGTTTTTTGCTGGAATTTCAATTACGTAATATTTACTTTTATGTGAATTTGGTATTTAATTTAAAAATCATATTTAGCTCTGCGCTTAAAATATGATTTTCTTTAAAAGTAAATCCTTGAGTATGTAATATAATAGTTTTTTTATTTTTTTGTAGAGAACCATGACACATTATCCAATATGCTAACTTTTTAAAAGTTAAATAATTTTTAATTAGATTTTCTGATATTTTCTTTTTTCTACAAAGTTTACTATTATATATAGTTTCTTTATAAAATAAATTAAATAATTGTGTAAAACTTGAATGTGAAAACGTTTTAAACCAAAAACTTTTTACTTTTTCTTTATGTAAAACTGATAAATAAAAACATTTACCAGGTTTTTCCATAAAAACATATTTTCCGAAAATATTAAACAAATGCTCTAAAGAAAGAAAAAAGTTTTTGTTTATAGCTGAAATTTGATATATGCTTCACGACTAACTTTATACATAGATGCATCACCTAAAATCATACCTATTGCAACATCAAAAACATGTTGTGGTAAAAAAGGTATTTTTATAATCTAAACAGTATTTTGAATTTAGATGATACTTATTTTTTATATTATTAATATTTTTTGTCATATATTAATTAAATTAGTTTATTTTAATTTTTAACTATTTTTTAAAAATAGTTTCATTAAAAAATCGTAAAGCTTAAAAAAAAAAATTAACGGGCGCTCGTGGAAAGATTATTGTTGACATAACTCACTTTCTAGTCGTTGAACGTTCTCATTTCATACTAATTTTTTAAAATTTTTAGTAATGTCGAAATGAACTTCGCTGCAAGTTGTCTTTATTTTGTGCATTTGTATTTAATAAAGAGTTTCTTGACAATTCACCCGTTTTATACTCGACATTTATGTTTATCGAGGTGCCAAACGACTCCGTCGATATGAGCTCTTGGGAGTCATTAGCCTGTTCACATTGTTAACATAAAAGCTTTTTATCTTTTATTTCTTTAAGTTTCCTTAAAGGTCAGACTATGTCATCAACTTTATTTACCGTATTTTCTTTACTAGAAAAAGGTAATTTATATTTCATGCTAGGAATTACATAAGGCGAAATCAATTTTTCGATTTCCTTATATTTTTTCCCAGAAATAGCAATTATTGGTTTTTTTTTATTTTCTTTTACCCAGGTCTCTAAATTATATTTATTATTTAAATTTTCAGAAAGTATTTTCACTTCATTAAATGTGAACCCTTGTGTATTAAAAACTATGCCTTTTCGAACATAATCTTTATTATACGACAAACGACCTTTATCATCCATAAACCAATACGCTAACGATATTGGAGAAATAGTATTTTTAATGAAAAAACAACGTATGCTTTTTTTTTTGCTGCTATCTAAAAACATATTTGCTAATACGTTAAATTCAGAATGAAAAACTGTTTGAAAAGAATATGTATTTCTTTCACTATTAAAAAAAGGTTTTGAGATAACATAGTCGCTATATTCTGAATGTAAGTGATAAATATATTTTTTATGTTTAGCACTTTGTAAAAATTTTAAACGATATTTTTCTTTAGATTTACTCGTGTTTTTTTGAATACTTGCGTCTTGAAGCAAAACACCAATAGAAATTTCTAATAATCTATCTGATAATGTAAGATTTTCTGGGATTTGTTTTGTGTAGTAAACCATAATGCTATAAAAATACTAGTTTTAAAGTTGTCGGGCGCTCGTGGAAAGAGTATTGGTTAGTTATCCTCACTTTCTAGTCGTTGAACGTTTCTACTTACCTATTATAAAACTATTCGGTAGACTTCGCTGCAAATTCCCTTATATATTTACTTAGGGTTCTTGCAATTCACCCGATTTTACACTTATAGTCACCTATAAGCAGGACTAACATTTAATCCCTAGCGTACCTTTGATCCGTTGAGCGAGAGCCCTTCCACGTGGTGCTCCCGGGTCACTATGGCCGACTTTCGTCTCTGCTCGACTTGTAAGTCTCGCAGTCAGGCAAGCTTGTACCATTACGCTCTACAACTGATTTCCGACCAGTTTGAGCTTACCTTCGCACGCTTCCGTTACTTTTTAGGCAATTTTGTTACTTTATTTAAATTTACAAACTGTATACAATAATAAGAAAAAAAAAAGTAAAACATATTTTTTATGTTGGGAATTTATAAAGCATATCTTTTATTAAATAAGGATATATTAAATTTGTTAAAGTTTCATAACTTTTGCCAGAAATATAAATTTGATATTTTTCTTTTTTTTTTACAGGCTTAGCTATTAAATTAAATTTACTATTTAAAATATCACAAAGAAGATTTACTTGTTGAAGTGAAAATTTTTGCGTATTAAAATAAACAGCTTTACTTTTTTTATCTTTAATACTTCCATCATCCATAAACCAATACGCTATACTTATTGGAGTTAACCAACGATGAATAAGTTTTGGTACTTTTTTCGTTAAGTTTACTGTATTAGTTTTATTTATATCTTTATCTTTACTTGTAAAAATTTGTGCATAAAACCTAAAACTTACACTACTTATAGTTTTAAAACTAATCATAGTAGCTTTTTTTCCTTTATACACCTTACTTTTATACGTATGTTCAATAGTTTTAGGTGTACTTAAACACCATTCCTTAAATAATTCATATAAGTGGAAAACATATTCTTTATGTTTTTCGCTTTGATAAATATGTAAGAAATAGGTTTTACCACTATCTTGAGTATATAAGTATGCATCTCCTAGAAGAATTCCAGGTAATACTTTTTTTTGCATTAAATTTAGCTTAAGATTTTTTTTCATCTTAATTAATTCTGCACTTCTAGTTTTAAGTTTTTTTTCTACTATATTATCGCACATTTTTTAATTAAGTGTTTAATGTTACTATTTAAGCAAGTAATAAAAATCTACGATTTTTATAACAGCCTTTGCTAGCAAGCTAGCTTATTAAAAAACGAAGTTTTTTAATTAAGGCTTGCTTAAATAGTAAATAAAATTCCTTGAAAAATGCGATTTTGAATCCTTGAAAAATGCGAAGAATTCCTTGAAAAATACGAATTTGAATCCTTGAATCAATTACATTGATTAAAAGAATTCTTCGTATTTTTCAAGGATTCCTTGTTCCAAGAATTCTTTGAATCAAATTCGCATTTTTCAAGGATTGAAATTCGCATTTTTGAAAAATTCAAATTCGCATTTTTCAAGGATTCAAATTCGCATTTTTCAAGGATTGAAATTCGCATTTTTCAAGGATTCAAAGAATTCTTCGCAGAAGGAATTTTATCAACAAAAAATATTTAATTTATTTTTAATTAAAAAACTTTGTAAAAAAGTAACCTGAAAGGTTTTTTAATAAGCTATTTTTAAATAGTTGATAAAATTAACTTTGTAAAAAAGTAATTTGAAAAATTAATTTTATCAACTATTTAAGGCATGTTTAAATGTAAAGATTTTTTTAAATTTAAATAAAGGTTATAAATTTTTATAACTCTTAACATCGCTGTTAAGTTCAGACTATATCATTATGCTTGTTTTTTATATTGTTATATTATTATAAAAAAAAGCATATTTGGCGTTTAGTCGTTGAGGGGTTATATTATACTTTATTATAGAAATTTGAATAAAGTTATAATAAACTTCCCTGCTGATTGTCCGCACCAAAAAACTTTTATTATTTATTATTTCATGTTTAAAACAAAATAATATTTAATGTTTTTGGATACTGCAGCTTTTTTTTGAAAAATCGTAACATAATTTTTTCAATTTTAAGCACGGATGTTCCAGCATATAGCCAAATTTGCTAATCATATTGCTATGAAAAGGCTCCATTTTATTAAAGCGCTCGCCCCAAGCAAACTACCCACCATACAATGTTCCTATGTTTAAAGGTTAGGAAGAAAATATAAAAAGAGTGGTATTTCAAGATTGCTATAAAATTCTAAAAAATATGTATAGCTCCCACCTATCCTACACATTTTATACTTTTTTCCAATGCATGGTTATAGTAAAGGTGCATAGGGTCTTACCGTCTACTTTTGGGTACTCCGCATCTTCACGGAGAATTCAATTTCACGGAGTCTATATTTGAGACAGCAGGGCAATCGTTACACCATTCATGCAGGACACTAATTAGATGTCAATGAATTTCGCTTGTATATGTTGTTTCTTTTTTTATATAAAAAATAAAAAAATACTGCTTTATGTCTCCATAAAGACCGGACTTTATCTTTTACTTGAATAAAACCTACTACAAAAATAGAATTCTATGTTATATTATGGAATTTTACTAGTTGATAGAATTCCTTCAAAAATGCGAAGAATTCTTTGATTCAAAGAATTCTTCGTAGAAAAAATCAATATAATTGATTCAAAGAATTCTTCGCATTTTTGAAGGAATTTTATTTACCTTTTGTCGTTAATAAAATTAAGTTTTCAGGTTCTAAATAAAATGATTTCATAGAATTTATCAACTACATTTACCGAAGGTTTTATTAAATTTAACTATGTTAAATTTAATTAGGCTTAGTTTTAATGCTCTACTAAAAAAATTAAAACTTACAAACGTTATAAATAAAATGTTTTCATAGAATTTATCAACGACAATTTTTTATTAAAAAACTTTTTTTAATTAAATAATTAAATTTAACTGTGTTAAATTTAATAAAACCTGTTATAAAAATCGGAGATTTTTATTATTGTAAATAAAATTACACTACGTGTAATGTTACCAACTACTACGAGTTACTTATAAATTAAATTTAACTATGTTAAATTTAATAAAAAAAAGTTTTTTAATTAGCTAGTTATAAAAATCTTTTATTTTTATTAAAATGTTTTAATATAGAATTGTTTATAAAAAGCTTTAATTTAAGTATAGTTTCCATACCAGAAAAATGGAAATGTTTTTTTTCTAGAATAAGCAACACAATTTTTCTGAATTTTTGAAAAAAAATTCGTTTAATTGTTTTAAGTAAACTTCTATTTGTTTTTGTAACCAGCTTAGGAAAAATTTTTTCCTGAAAATCTTTACTGCTGCTTACTGTAAAAATAACAAAATTATCTTTGCGTACTCTAATATGTTTACATTGTAAATACTTCTGCAGAAAAATCATTAAATTTTTATCTTTTTGTGAAGCACCAATTATTAGTTGTGGTCTAGGGTAATTTTTTACAATTGAAACATAGAAACACCCATACCATCTACAAAGCCAGTTATCCAACCGTTTGAAATTTCCATAAAAATAATATGTATATTAAAAAATGTAGTATATTTTTCAAGTAATCTTACGTTAAGTCTCTGAGGATTCTAATTATAGTTTTCATTGTATATAAAACACAATTTTTTTAGTATAACTAGTCTTTCCTGCGGATCGTCTATTTTCATTTTTTTAATACTATTAATATTGTATATAATGTACTAAATAATTCTATACTTTAGATTGTTACCACACAATAGTATGTATGGTACTAAAGTTTTTAAGGTTTTCCCGCATATGGTAAGATTTCGTATTTCTAATCACTTAGAAAGTAAGGCAGCTTTTCTACCTTAGGACCGTCCATTAAATATGTTAACTTTGTTATTGTTTTGTAGAGCAAAAATTAAAAAATTTTTATTTACAAAGCGGTAAAAACACGTATATTTGTATATGTTTACCCTTTATGTCTCCATAAAGATCGGACTATATCATCATAAAGAAACTACATAACTTCTTTACGTTTGGCGTGTAGTCTCTGAGGATTTTATATTTAATTTTATGCTTAATTTTTCTAGTTGATAAAATTCCTTCTACGAAGAATTCCTTCTACGAATTTGAATTCTTGAATCAATTATATTGATTCCTTGTTCCAAGAATTCTTTGAATCAAATTCGCATTTTTGAAGGATTCCTTGTTCCAAGAATTCTTTGAATCAAAGAATTCTTCGCATTTTTGAAGGAATTTTATCAAAAATATTTTTAAATAGTTGATAAAATTAACCTTTCAGGTTACTTTTTTACAAAGTTAATTTTATTTACTATTTAAGCAAGTAATAAAAATCGTAGATTTTTATAACAGCCTTTGCTAACAAGCTAGCTTATTAAAAAACGAAGTTTTTTAATTAAGGCTTGCTTAAATAGTAAATAAAATTCAATGTAATTGATTGAAATTCGCATTTTTCAAGGATTCAAGGATTCAAATTCGTATTTTTCAAGGAATTCTTCGCATTTTTCAAGGATTCAAAGAATTCTTCTAAAATAAGAGAAGGAATTTTATCAACAAAAAATAGCTGTTATAAAAATCGTAGATTTTTATTATCGTAAATAAAATTACACTACGTGTAATTTTATCCACTACAAATCCTACAATATAATATGCTTTCTTAATAGGTATTTTGTTTAAATGAAAATTATTTGTTTCTAAAAAAGGTAGCACAGTATACCAGAAAAAATACGCTTATTAGGAAAACACTTTAAAAAGCTTGCTTGATTTTTAGTATTTAATTTCATTTTAAATTAAACTTTTTTAAATTAAATATAATCTTTCCTGCTGATTGTCTCTACCCTAATTTTTTCAATAAAATCCGCATTGTCACGTTCATGTTACCCAATACAGTTATACTGTAGTTGTTTGAATCGTAGCGTGGGTTTTTTTCATTTGTCAAGATTTTCCAGCATTTAGCCAAATTTTACAACTCCAACGGTTGTTTTAGAGTTACGGCCGCCGTTTACTAGGTCTTAAGTTTCCAGCCTGAAATCATTTTTTATAGTAAAATAAAAAATGTTTTCTCACCTTTTTCCTTGAATTTCTAGCACCGGGCAGGTGTCAGACCCTATACTTAGTGTTTAAACTTTGCAGAGTCCTGTGTTTTTATTAAACAGTCGCCACCCCTTGAATTGTGACACCTTAAAAAAAAGCATTTTTAACTTAATTTTAAGATAAAATACTATTTTCAAAGGTCCTTTTTTTTCCGAAGTTACAAAGGTAATTTGCCGAGTTCCTTAAATATAGTTTTCTCCTACGCCTTAGTTTACTAAACTTGTTGACCTGTGTCGGTTTAAGTACGGTGAATTTTTTCAAAGTTTTTTCCAGGAAAAAAAAAAGCTATAAATAATTATCCAATAATTGTCATAGTTTTTTAGTTTTTTTTCGTCACTTTAAATCATAAGATAATAAAAATCTTTACCCATCAAAAAACTTTGTTTTTTAATAACAAGTTATCAAAAAATTTACATAGTAAACATTTTTTTACTTTCGTATAATTTTTAGGGGCCGATTAACTCTACACTGAATTACGGTGTGTAGAAAACCGTCAACTTTCGGCGATTCTGAATTTAACAGAATTTTACGTTACTCATGTCAGCATTTTCGCTTCTGATATCTCCAATAAAATTTTACAATTTATTTTCTGTGATTTACAGAATGTTCTGCTACCTGATTAATTATAGCTTATAATTAATCATCGTTGCTTCGGTGTATAGCTTGAGCCCCGTTACATTTTAAGCACCAATAAGCTAGACCAGTGAGCTATTACGCTTTCTTCAAAGGATGGCTGCTTCCAAGCCCACCTCCTGGTTGTTTTCGCTCATTAATATCCTTTACCACTAAGCTATAGCTTTGGGACCTTAGCATACGATCTGGGCTGTTTCCCTTTAGACTTTGGACCTTAGCACCCAAAGTCTGTCTTTAATTTATTTTAAAAAATATTCGGAGTTTTCGTAGGATCGGTAAAGCTTTGGGCCACCCTTACCTATAAAGTGCTCTACCTTTTTTTAAATTCAAATTATGCTCTACCTCAATAGATTTCGCAGAAAACCAGCTATTTCCGAGTTCGATTGGCTTTTCCAATTTATCTAAAACTTTCATTCTAGGTTAGACTATACCTTCAACTTGTCTCATTTGGTAGGTATCTATTTTTATTTTTACGACGTTTACCTTGCAAATTCATTTCATAACACAATTCAATCAATTTTTTATTTTCAAACGCAAATAAATCAGCTTTTATTTCTAACTTATATATTACGCGTTTAAAAATCTTAAAATGATTTTTTTTTCAGTATGTAAACTATATTTTTCAAAAAATGGAATAACATTCTCTATGATAGTTTTTCTATCTGAAATTACAAAAAAATGGTAAGAAAAACCAATATTATAAATTTTTCCACCATTAAAAAAATTTTGTAATAAAATAAACAAAAAAATGTTTTTACTTTCTTGACTAAAATAAAAGCTAGGCTTAATTGTTTTAGTTTTAAAAAAAGAAAGTGAAAAACCACCGTCACCATCTATAAGTCCTGCTACAAAAAAATTATTTAATTTTTTCATTTGTTTATTGTAATCTTGTGTCAATAAAAATAAATAAATTAAACTTTTTAATTTTTCTGAATATATTACTTTACAATTTCCATATTTTTTCTCGTGAGAAATAAGTATGTTTTCAAGCTTTATTTTTCTACTAGGAAATCTATTAATTAATAAAATTATACTAGTGAAAATGTAAAACCCCTGAATACACAAATGGAATTTTTCTTGCATAAGCAAAATTAAAGTTTTCCAAATTGCATATTGAGTAGATTTAAATCCAATTAATTTATATTTAGTAAAAAAAGGGATAATTTTTTCTAAAATTATTTTTCTACTTTTTATTTTAAATTGAAAACAATCTTGATTTTGTTTTACTACTTCTCCACAGTTAAAATAAAGTTTAACTAGCTGTAAAACATTTTTAGAATTTTTATGTTGTGTTAATGAAACTACTGGCATAATGCGATATTTAAACTTACTTTGTTTATTTTCTTCAAAATGCAAAGAAAAGCCACCATCCGTATTAAATAAGCCTGCAATATGCCATTTATGTAGTTTTTTTGTCATGAAAATTAAATTTTTAAAAATACCATAAAATGCTGAAAACATACAAGTGCTGACGTGTTGCCTTAATGTTAACACTAAAGCCTTTCTTTTCAGATCAGTCGTTACGGGGTTATTTTAACGGTATATTATAAAAATATACATAAAAGTAAAAAATTTTCTTTTAATTATTATTTACTTTTTGTTTTCTCAATTAAAAAACTTCCCACGGTATTGCCATGATACAGTTTACATAAAATCTATGTAAAAAAAAATTGTGTATTTTAGGTTTCACCGTTATGAGTCAGTATATTATAAAAAATCACTTTTTTACGGGGCAAAAACGCCAATTAATCTATTATTTACCCCTAACCACAAGTCATCCCCGTTTATTGCAACAAACGTGGGTTCGGTCCTCCCAAACGTGTTACCGTTTTTTCAACCTGCTCATGGCTAGATCACTCGGTTTCGGGTCAAATAAATAGAACTTTTTTTGTACTATTAAAACTCGCGTTTACTAAGCCTCCACTTACCAGCTTAAGCTTGCTCAATTTATTTAGTCGCTGACCCATTATGCAAAAGGTACGCCGTTACTTATTCGTATCTATTTGTAGATATAGTTAAGCATCGACTGATTGTAGGCATGGAATTTCAAGATCTTTTTCACTCCCTTTTTAGGGTTCTTTTTCATCTTTCCCTCACGGTACTTGTACACTATCGGTCAAATGATAATACTTAGGCTTAGAGGGTGGTCCCCCTATGTTCAAACAAGAAAAATTTCTCGTTTTACTCAATGAGTTTTTATTTTTTTTCAAGTATAAAAATTTAATTAAACTAAAAAACATCTACAGGGCTTTCACCTTCTTTGGCAAGAGTTTCCGCTATTTTACTTTTTAATGTTTTTTATACAAATTAAAATTCTTATAAACAGTAATTTAAATTACTACTTTTTCCTTCTACGAAGAATTCTTTGATTCAAAGAATTCTTGGAACAAGGAATCCTTCTACGAAGAATTCTTTGATTCAAAGAATTCTTGGAACAAGGAATCCTTCTACGAAGAATTCTTTGATTCAAAGAATTCTTGGAACAAGGAATCCTTGCTTTGTTATAAAAATAAAAGATTTTTATCAGCAAAGGAAAATTTATGGTATACATAAATCAAGATTTTCAGAAATAAATAAAAACTATAGGTTTTTATTATTTTAGGCTAAAAAATAAAACTACAAGGCCTAGTCTGCTTTAGTTCACTACTACTCACAGAGTCTCGGTTGATTTAAATTCCTTTAGCTACTAAGATGTTTCAATTCACTAAGTTGATAGAATTTTTTGGTTTTCCAAAAAGAAATCCATGAATCTCAGGGTTTACGCGCCTCCTCATGGCGTTTCGTTGCGTTTAACGTCTTATACTTCATTTGCCAAGCTATCCGCTCCATGCCATATATTACACTGAATTTTATTTTCTTATTTTATTTATAACTACGAGCTTTAAATAGTAAGTGTGATTAAATCAGTTACTAATAACGTATTTAATTAGCAATAAATAATGTCATAGCTAAAACAACCACTAGTAAAAGATTTAAGTATACCATTCCAATATAATTTATAATAACTAATTATACGTGAATTTATGCTACATAATAAATATTGTTTACGAATCCATGTTAGGTATTATAATCCTGATATTGTACTTTTTTTATGATATTGCACATTTTACATTGTATTCCACTAAAATTCATTTTATTTAAAAATATATTTTATTTAAAAATATATTTTATGTCCTATGACTGGATTTTTTGATATTAATATATTTTATTTTTAAATAAAATATATTTTATGTCCTATGACTTGATTTTTTGATATTAATATATTTTATTTTTAAATAAAATATATTTTATGTCCTATGACTTGATTTTTTGATATTAATATATTTTATTTTTAAATAAAATATATTTTATTTAAAAATATATTTTATGTCCTATGACTTGATTTTTTTATATTAATATATTTTATTTTTAAACACTATATTGTGAGTAGTATATCTAAAATAATATTTTAATATTATTTATTAACTTTCTTTTTTATCAAATAAATCAACCAAAGCTTTTTTCAGTAGTTGTAAATAAAATGAAACGGTGTTTCATTTCATTTACTATTTAAGCAAGTAATAAAAATCTACGATTCAAATTCGTAGAAGGATTTTTATAACAGCCTTTGCTAGCAAGCTAGCTGTTATAAAAATCGTAGATTTTTATTACTTGCTTAAATAGTAAATAAAATTCCTTCTACGAACTTGAAACAATTACATTGATTGAAATTCGCATTTTTCAAGGATTCCTTGTTCCAAGAATTCTTTGAATCAAAGAATTCTTCTAAAATAACAGAAGGAATTTTATCAACAAAAAATATATAAGCAAGTAATAAAAATCTACGAATTTCAATCAATATAATTGATTAAAACAGTTGTAACAACAACGAGTTTTATCAACTAGCAAAGGCAACTTAAATTTAATTAAAACGTTATTAAAGTTTAGTATCATTAAAAAATTTTTCTACTACAAAAAAAAATAACTTTTTTTCTTGTTTATGCAATTTTTAATTGAGAAACTTTGCCTTTGTTGATAAAATTCCTTCTACGAATTTGAATCGTAGATTTTTATTACTTGCTTAAATATTTTTAAATATTTTTTGTTGATAAAATTCAATGTAATTGAATTTTATCAACAAAAAATAGCTGTTATAAAAATCGTAGATTTTTATTACTTGCTTAAATATTTTTAAATAGTTGATAAAAATAAGTTTTCAGGTTACTTTTTTACAAAGTTAATTTTATTTACTATTTAAGCAAGTAATAAAAATCTACGATTTTTATTACTTGCTTAAATAGTAAATAAAATTCTTTCTACGAATTTAAATCAATGTAATTGATTTAAATTCGTAGAAAGAATTTTATCAACAAAGGCAAGCTGGTAACAAAGTAAGTTTTTATTAAAAAGCTTTATAACCAAGTAACTTGAAAAGCTTTTTAGTTAAGGTTTTCTAATAAGCTAGTAATAAAAATCCTTCTACGAATTTGAATAAAGGATTTTTATAACAGCTAGTTTGTTGATAAAATTAAATTTTCAGGTTATAAATAAAATGGTTTCTATGAAACCATTTTATCAACTACTGCGCTAGTGAAAAATTCAAGCTCACATTAAAAATACTAGGGAAATTTCCGTGAGTTCACGGGGAAATTTAAAAAATTAAACTTGTATTTTTAATGTGAGTTTCAAAAATTTACTAGTAAATAATTTATCTGGATAAAAAACTCATTGAACCAAGTATTCCCATCCAAGTTATTAAAACATATAACACAGAAATACACCAAGCTAAAGCCATAATTAAAACATAACGATTAAAGGTTGTTAAAAATTCAATATATTTTGTGATAACAAAACCAATTTTGCCATATTTAGAAAGTTTTTCTGTTATTTTTTGGACAATTGGGTCTCTAAATGTCAACGTTAATAATACGTAGAGATTTAAAACAAGTACAATACCTAACAAAAGTGAAAAATGACTTGAAAAATCTACAATTGGGTTATTTACTACAGTTGGAGTAACAAAATCACTTAATTTTTCTACTATACCTGTCTCTGAAACCGAGTTTGCTACCGGACTTGAAGGAAACCCACTCCCACTTCCGTGTTTATATAAACTAGATTGAGGGTCCCGTAAAGCGTCTTGAATAATTGGTGCTATCTCATTAAAAGTTTGATTTAATTCTCTTAATGCACTTCCACCATTCGCTAACCCTATAGCAGTTATTGAACTTATTGCAAGCGCAGCAACTTTCGGCACTGCACCCCCTGGCATAGTCACTGCAATAGTCAGTCCAGCCGCCATAGCTCCGCCAGCTAAAAGATTCCCAGCAGCATTGGGATCACCCATATTGATAGTACCAACTGTGGGATTGTTTTGAACATGTAGAGTTTGTTGAACACTATCTTCGGTACCAGACTGATTCCCTGAACCATTTTTTGCTGTAATTGAGTTATTATCTCTGGATTCACTAGCGTTTTTTAATGTTCCGGATAAGTTCGGAAGACAATAAACAACTGAAACGGTAAACACACCAATGAAATTTCCAAGGTAAAGAAAATAACAGATTAAAATAGCAGAATGTATTTTAATTACCCAACTATGATATTTTTTTGGAAAAAAATTCAATAGCAAAATTTTAACAAAATTTAAACAACTTAAAACCAACATAAATTTAAGAACCATAAATAAAAAATTGGTATCGGATCCATGAAATACAAAATTATAAAAAAAAAAATATAACTGATATAACTAACAAAACTAAAAAGTTGGAAGTATTAAGTAATTTCATAAAGAATCTTTTTTTTTATAGCTTTGTCGCGCAGTCGTTGATAAAATGGTTTCATAGAAACCATTTTATCAACGACAAGTAGATAAAATAAAACATAGTTTTATTTTATCAACGACAAGTAGATAAAATAAAACATAGTTTTATATTATCTACTTGCTTATATAGTAAATAAAATGTTTTTTGTGAAACCATTTTATGTACTTGCTTATATAGTAAATAAAATGTTTTTTGTGAAAATATTTTATGTGCTTGCTTATATAGTAAATAAAATGTTTTTTGTGAAAACATTTTATTTACTACTAGAAATTAACTAATAATAAAATATTTCAATAATAAATAGATATTATATATTATCTATACCAAACTATTGAATATGATTTTATAGGTAAATATTATACATTATCTATACCAAACTATTTAAATATAATTTTACATGGTACGCTAAATATTAATACTGTGTATCATTTTATATTAAATAAAACATTTAAATAAATTTTATTTAAACCTGTAATTTATTTCCTATAACTTGATTTTTTAAAATATTTTATTTTTAACTTCTGTATTACCAGTAATGTTTAATAACGTTGTATGTTAGTTATCTACTTTTAGTAGGGCAGCAGTAAATAAAATTCACTTCGTAGTTGATAAATTCTATGAAATCATTTTATTTATAACCTGAAAACTTAATTTTATTTACTACTGCGCTACTAGCAAAATGTCAAAAATGAAATTTATTGAAACTTATCTTGAAGCCAAAAATTTTTCAGTAAAATTATCAAAAAAACTTTTTAATTTTCTATCTAATTCGTCAGAAATAGATTTTTCTTCACGAATAGTTTTCAAAATTTCAGAATCAACTTCTTTCAATAAAGATTGTTCAAACTTAGAAATATCAGAGACATTCATTTTATCTAAATACCCTTTCGTAGCAGCATATACAATTACGACTTGCTTTTCAATATCCATTGGAGCAAATTGTCCTTGTTTCAGCATTTCTGTTAATCTAGCTCCTCTGTTCAATAAATATTGAGTAGCGGCATCTAAATCTGATCCGAATTGAGCGAAAGCTGCAACTTCTCTATACTGAGCTAATTCTAATTTTAAAGTACCAGCCACTTGTTTCATAGCTTTAAGTTGAGCAGCAGACCCTACACGGCTCACTGAAAGTCCTACATTAATAGCAGGTCTAATTCCCTTATAAAACAATTCAGTTTCTAAGAAAATTTGTCCATCAGTAATAGAAATTACGTTTGTAGGAATATAAGCAGATACATCTCCAGCTTGTGTTTCAATAACTGGTAAAGCAGTTAATGACCCACTTCCAGCTTGATCAGACATTTTTGCAGCTCTTTCTAAAAGACGTGAATGTAAATAAAAAACATCTCCTGGAAACGCTTCACGTCCTGGTGGACGTCGCAATAATAAAGACATTTGACGATAAGCAACTGCTTGTTTACTTAAATCATCATAAATAATTAACGCATGCATTCCGTTATCTCTAAAATATTCTCCCATAGCGCATCCTGAATAAGGAGCTAAAAATTGTAAGGGTGCTGGGTCTGACGCTGTAGCCGCTACAATAATAGAATATTCTAATGCTTTAGCTTCAGAAAGAATTTTTACTAACTGAGCTACAGTAGATCTTTTTTGACCAATGGCAACATAAACACAATAAAGTTTTTTAGATTCATCTGTAGATTGATTTACTATTTTCTGGTTTAACATCGCATCAATAGCAATGGCAGTTTTTCCTGTTTGACGGTCACCAATAATTAACTCACGCTGACCTCTTCCAATAGGAACTAAACTATCCACAGCTTTTAATCCAGTTTGCATAGGCTCATGAACAGACTTACGAGCAATAATACCTGGAGCTTTTACCTCTACACGTGAACGAGTAACGTTTTTTAATGCTCCTTTGCCATCAATAGGGTTGCCTAAAGCATCCATTACACGTCCCAATGTACCTTTTCCTGTAGGCACATCCACAATATTACCAGTACGTTTTACAATATCGCCTTCATTAACGGCATTATCTCCACCAAAAAGCACAACTCCGACGTTATCATTTTCTAAATTTAAAGCCATACCCTTTACTCCACTGTGGAACTCTACCATTTCTCCTGATTGTATTTTATTTAAACCATATACACGGGCAATACCGTCACCAATAGATAAAACTCGTCCGATTTCATCAATGTTTAATTTAGAATAAGAATTTGATATTTTTTGTTCAAGTAAAACTGAAATTTCACTAAGTGATAATGACATAAATTTTTCTTTTTAATATTTGTTGTAATAAATTGAATTTTTTCTTAATTTTACTAATTAAATAGCAAACAATAATTCTTACAGTTTAATTTTTTAAATTAAACTGATAAAAAAATACATAAGTTTTTACTCAAGCGTTGCACTGTTTAAACAATTTTTTTATTAAAAAGCATAGCTTTTGAATTAGGTTATTTTTTGTTGATAAAATTCCTTTTCTTATTTTATTTGAATCAAGGATTCAAATTCGTAGAAGGAATTCTTCTAAAATAAGAAAAAAAATTTTATTTACTATTTAAGCAATTTTTAATTAAAAAACTTCGTAACGAAGTAACCTGAAAGGTTTTTTAATAAGCTAGTAAATAAAATTAACTTTGTTAATTTTATCAACTAGCAAAAAATGTTATAAAAATCCTTGAAAAATACGAATTTGAATCGTAGATTTTTATTACTTGCTTAAATAGTAAATAAAATGAAACGAAGTTTTATTTTATCAATCAGCAAAAATTATTTAGTTCAGCTTTAAATATTTAAGTGCATTTGTTTTTTTGCTGATAAAAATCTTTGATTCCTTGTTCCAAGAATTCTTTGAATCAAAGAATTCTTTTAACAAAAATTCAAATTCGTATTTTTGAAGGATTTATATAACAAAGCAAAAAAACAATATAAACTATAAAATATTAACCTTTAATTAAATTTATAAACTCTACAGCTATGGTACCACGAACACGATAATATATTACTAGCAAAGCTAATCCTATAGCAGACTCTGCTGCGGCCACTGTAAGCACCAATAAAGCGAATAATTGACCTATCAAGTCATCTAAATAAACAGAGAAAAGTAAAAAATTCATATTAACTGCTAAAAGCATTAATTCAATAGACATTAACATTATTATAATATTTTTTCTATTTAAAAAAATACCCCAGATACCTAATAAAAATAAAGTCATTGAAACTGCAAGATATTTAACTAAATCCATAAAAATTATATATTTATTTTACTTTTTTTTATTGAAAAAACATGAATCAATTTTCATTCAAATACATGAAGTAATGTTTTATCTTGATCGTATGTACTTATTTATCTTTATTACTTAAAAAAGGTAATGAAAACCTCGCCAAAAATGTCAAAAATTAAAAAATTTCCTAACAAAGTAACTTCCTTGAATTCGCAGAATTCTTTGAAAAAAAAAATCCTGAAAGGTTTTTTAATTAAGGCTACTTCTAAGCAGTGTTTTTTTCTATTTAAGTAGTGGATAAAATCAACTTTGTAAAAAAGTAATTTGAAAAATTATTTTTATTTACCTCAGGCTTGCTTAAATATTTTTAAATAGTTGATAAAATTAACTTTGTTAATTTTATCAACTATTTAAAAATATTTAAGCAAGTAATAAAAATCTACGATTTTTATAACAGCTATTTTTTGTTAATAAAATTCAATGTAATTGAATTTTATTAACAAGCTAGCTTATTAAAAAACTTAAATAGTTGATAAAAATAATTTTTCAAATTACTTTTATCAACTATTTAAGTTTTTTGTAAATAAAATTTTTTCTCTTATTTTAGAAGAATTCTTTGAATTTTTTATTTATCCTTTAATACTTGGAATTTCTTCAAAAGTATGGTATGCTGGTGGTGAACCTACCATCCATTCAAGAGTAGAAGCTACACCCGGAGTAGTTTCCCAAGGATTGCGTTTACATTTTTCGTTACTAGTTAGGGTTTTATATACCACATAGAAAAAGAAAACTGTGGCAAGTACTGAAAGATAGCTTCCGTAAGAAGCTACAGCATTCCAACCTGCAAAAGCATCTGGGTAATCAGGTATACGTCTAGGCATACCAGCAAGTCCTAGAAAGTGCATTGGGAAAAATGTAATGTTTACGCCTAAAAAGAAAATCCAAAAATGAATTTGTCCTAAAGTTTCAGGATACTGTAGTCCTGTGATTTTACCAATCCAGAAATAATATGCAGCAAATAAGGCAAAAACTGCACCCATAGATAATACATAATGAAAATGTGCAACAACGTAATATGTATCATGTAATGCAATATCAATACCAGAATTAGCGAGTATTACACCAGTTAGACCTCCAACAGTAAATAAAAAAATAAATCCAATAGCAAATAACATTGGAGTTTTTAATTCTATGCTACCACCCCACATAGTTGCTAACCAGCTGAAAACTTTAATACCTGTTGGTACTGCAATAATCATTGTGGCAGCTGTAAAGTAAGCACGTGTATCAATATCTAATCCTACAGTATACATGTGATGTCGCATTTTGTTTCCTTTCGTAAAACAACGGGACTCTATCTTCAACTTTTATATTTATAAAAACATAATTTAAATTAAACTAAAAATAATATAGTAATAATTTAAATTAAAATTTTCAGTAATTATATATTTTTAATTAATCTTTCTAATTTTCTCAAACCTTTTTCTGTTGATGGATAATTAGATAAATCTAATGAATACCTTAAAATACAACAAAAACGAACATAAGATAGTTTTTTAATAGTACGTAGAGGATATCTATGTAAATATTGTATTAATATTTCATGACTTTTTCTATGCGATACTACCAATCTATACATATCTTTTACTGTATGGCGTGAATGAATATTTCCAGACTTTAAGAAAGATTTTATTTTCTCAAGAATAAAAATTTCATTTTTTTGATCTACTATAAAACGTAAATTAACTGTAAAACCAATTTTACATTTAACGTCTTTTTGTTTAACTGAGTTAAAACATTTTTCTGCATCTATAAAACCTGATAACCAAGCATTGTTTTTAAAACAAATTAATTTATTTTTGTTTAAATACTCTATTTTTTCTATAGAATATGAATTTCTCGCATTTAGCCAAAAAACAAAAAAAGTATTTGTTTTATCAAGTAGTAAGTTACCATTAAAAATAAAAATTAATCTATCTATATTATTTTTATCAGCCACGATAAATCGTGAATATGTTTTATATGTAGATACTTTTCCAAAGCCTAGATTCGTACGAATACTATGAAGAATTTTTTCTTGTTCCTGATTAATGATAAAAAATAAACGATTATTACTTACGATAAAACTACCGTGTTTTTCTACAAACCCAATAAACCATTCTAAGAAATCTACGTTTATCGTTTTTTTATGAGAAACAATGTTTTTTGTGTAATTATAAAAATTAAAAGTTGTTTTGCGTATAGTCTCTGAAGATCCTATTTTATTCATAAATATTTTTAAATTTAAATGAACTAAAAATAATAAAATATGTGTAAAAACTTTTTTACAATTCTTATTATTAAAATAGTTTCTTGCTGATTGGCCAATCTTAAAGATTTTACCAATGTATTAATAATATAATACGTGGACTTTAAGCTCTAAGGCGATTCCAGCATACAGCAAAATTTATTACTTACTATTCACATAGTAAGAGACCCATCACTTTAAAAAAAACTTTTGTAATCAGCTTTCATTTATATAGCGCAGTAATCTGTGGTTACTGGCTTAGTTTAAATTGAAAATTTAAACTTACAAAAAAAAAGCTATAATAATCAAAATTTTTTTTTAATTTTTATGTTTAAGCCCATACAATAAAACCTAGAATACCAATACTTAGCATAGCATACACCATTCCCAGATAACCAAAAATAGGTTTTTTTGAAAAAGTTGAAACTATGTGACTAATTATACCGAAACCAGGTAATATTAAAATATATCAAAACTTTGATCAGCAAAATCGTACTATTTTCTGCTAATACCCACTAATTTACATTAGTGATAGGACTTTATCTTAATATATAGCATTAGATAAAAAATTTATGCGTAAATTTCTTATTTAAGTTTTTTTTATTGTGTTATATTACTCATTCTTTTTTTTACATTTGTAATCCATTTTACACCTAACTGAGTTAAGTGAAAATTTTCTTGGATTTTTACATACACTTTTCGCCAGAGTACATATTGAGTTTGTTTACATCCCATTAAATGATATTTATCAAAGTATTGTATAACTTTTTTTGCTGATGCAAAATTAACACTATTATAATAATATGAATTTTGAGAAGCTCTAAAACCTATGCTTCCATTAAATTCATTTTGAATTTGCAAAAGTAAATCTTTTTCTTTTTGATGAATTTCAATAACTAATCTAATTTCAGGAAGCTTTCTATTTTTTTTATGAATAATTTTTATTTGAAAAATACCATCACTAAGAAAAAAACCAGCAAACCACGAATTTGATGACAATGAAAAATCTTTTTTTCCAGTTAACTGGAAATTATTTAAAGAAAATAATCTAGTATTATATTGAATTATTTTTTGTTTATGTTGCAATTTGTTTACAATTAAACTGCATACTTTTTGCAATCCTAATGAATGAGAAATTACAAACGTAAAAGCTTTTTTGTTTTTTACTTTTGAAACTATACCATATTGTATTTGTTTCTTTAAGAAATAAGCTATACTTACATCTTTTTCATAAAAGCAAACAACTAATTGAGGGGTTTTACTAAAATGTCCATTTCCGTCTATAATACCAGCTAAAAAAAAGCCAAAATCTTGGTTTAAAACATGTTTTAATGTAGTAGGTCTATGAATGTTTATACTCATAAAATTCTGTGTATGTATTGTAAAAAAGTAGATTCTGTATTTAATTTATTTTTAATTAAAAAACTTTTTTTTTAATAAGCTATTTTTAAATAGTTGATAAAATTAATTTTATCAACAAAAAATAGTTTTATAGTTTAAGTATTTAATTTTTTCATTTTTAAAGTTTTTAAATATAAAATAGAAAAAATAAAAAACATAATAAAAATACTTTTGCTATATATTTTTCGCGTATAGTCTCTGAGGATCCTAAATGTATTTCTATATAAAAAATAAATTACGTATTTTTTATAAAATTTAGTTTCCTGCTGATTGACCTTGTACCAATAAGAAATTTTTACTTAAACATATTTTTTTAAAAAATATGGTTTTCAAACTAAAATCATATTTTTGTTCCAAGAATTCTTTGAATCATATTTTATTTGAAAAAGTATTCTATTGTTTTTTACAAATTTATGTAAAAAGGTTATTCCAGCAAATAGCGAAATTACGAGGCATATATTTTCACCTCAGGATGCATTTAATCATAGATTTATTTTATATTTAATTTAGAAAGTAATTAAAAATACAATATAAAATAAAAATTAATTATTGTGGACTATATCTTCTTGCTTTTACTTTTCATAGTTTCTTTTTTTAAATACTTCAAGTAATTTAAAAAATCTATTTTTATATTTTCCATTTTCACTGGTGCTTAAATGATACTTTCTTTCTTTATAAAGCACAATTCTTTTGAATCGTACTAAATCAATGTTTTTGCATGATTTCAATGGGTATCTACTGAAATATGTAAACCAGTTATTTAAACTTAATGAACAACTAGCAGAATACAAATATTTTTGCCAAGATTTATCATAATAAATATCACCACCAAGAGAAAGTTTTATTTTTTCTAGGAGTTCAGGAGTTTTTTGAGAAAGTGTGATGTTACATTGTAAAGTGCAAATATTAATATGAAAATACCCTTCAGCTTCATAAAAACCAGTTAACCAATAAGTGTTTATAGAAAATTCAGCTTTTTCACAATACTTAATTTCTAATTTTTCACATAGTTTTTGTAACTGATTTTTCTTTGATTCTAAAACAAGTTTTCCATTAATATTATGTATTAATGTTTCCATGTTTTTTTTATTATGTAAGCGCCATCTATATGCTTTTACATTTACACGCTTACTTATTTTTCCACCAAGCTTTTTTTTTATTATTGTAAGTAAATTTAATTCTTTTTCACCTACAGTAATTTCACAACTAGTGTAATTTTTTTTAGAAACACCAAGATATCCATCACCATCAATTAAACCAGCTAACCAATAAGAAAAATGAATTTTATAATTTAAACTTTTTTTAAATTTTTTTGTATTTGTAATAGGAACTAGTGTATTTTTATGTAAGCAAGCAGCACGTGTAGTCTCTGAGGATCCTATTTTTTCCATAAAATAATTTTTTATTTAAATATATTTTTTTTTTTGCTGATAAAAATTTTTATAACAAATTTTTTTAATTGCCTAATTAAATCTCACTTTGTGAGATTTAATAAAACCTGTAATAAAAATCAGAGATTTTTATAATTGCTGCGCTACAAAAGAAAAAAATAAAAAAAAGATTAATAATATTAAAAATAGTTTCCTGCTGATTGGGTAATACATTATATTTTATATAAAAAATTATTTTTAAAATTATTTAAATCTACAATATAATGTAAAAAGAAATTTTCACTGAAAAGGGTTTGAAAAGGGTTTTTTAAAAAAAAAAAAAATGCAAACGCTTATATTTCGAGTATTCTTTTTTTTTACCGTTCCAGCATATAGTGCTGTAATAACAATTTAAGTTACCTTAAAAAGCGGCCATCCATAGACAAGTTTCAACTATGTTGAAAATTTTTTTACATTTGTACTTTTATATGTAAAGGAAAACCAAAAAACCAGAATAAATGTTGAAATAATACAGGATCTCCACCACCTGCAGGGTCAAAAAATGTAGTATTAAAATTACGATCTGTTAAAAGCATTGTGATTCCGCCAGCTAACACAGGTAAAGAAAGTAATAATAAAAAAGCAGTAATTAATATAGACCAAACGAATAATGGAAGTCTATGCATAGTCATGCCAGGTCCACGCATATTAAAAATAGTAGTAATGAAGTTTATAGCTCCCAAAATACTACTAATACCAGATAAATGAAGACTAAAGATAGCTAAATCCACAGCTCCTCCAGAATGACTTGCAATACTGCTTAAAGGGGGGTATCATTAATGTTGAAAGCTACAAATATATTCTATAATTATAGGTACTATAAAAATATATTTTCATGCTTTACGCCGTGTGCTTTCGCACCGGATCGGACTATACCATCATGCTATCTACTGTTGTTTTAAACTAATTATATTATAAAAAACTAAATATAATTTTAAAATTATATTTAAATTTTATTTCTTATATTTCTTAGTTGTTTTTGTATTTTTAGAAGTTTTTCATTATTTTTTTTATAATTTAAACTTCTAGCCCAAATCTTGTATTCTAAACTTTTTACTCCTTTAAGTTTATTTAAGAAAAACTCCTGTATTTTTACAATACTTCTAGAATTAGTGGTTTCTAACTTATAAATATTTGTTTTAGTATGTAATACTTTACTAGGAATATGAAACTTTTTACGTAAAAACTGTAAAACAATTTCATCTAATTTTTGCGTAATACCAAAACTATGAACCATTCTCATGCTTGCATTTAAATGATTACTAGAATTTATATTTTGCAAATTTTTAGTACTAGAATTACTTTTATTTGTAATAAAAAAACTACCTTCTGCTTCTATAAATCCATATATCCAATCATTGCTTGGTACATCTTTTTTCCAAGCTGGAGAAACATATGTATCTGCAGGAGTTTCTAATTTCAATAAAGTTAAAACTTCACTTTTTTCAGCAGTAGTATATGTATTGTTTTCTAAGATTTTTAAAGCTTTCACCCATCTTAGAAAATAATAGTGTTTTGTAGAATACAATGGATGATGCATAAAAAGTGGAACAATTGTATTAACTAAAGTTTTTCTATCTGTAATTCTAAACTCAGCCATATTTTTTCCACTATTTTTATTTACGCTTCCATACTGTAAATTTTTCTTAATAAAATAAAGTACTCTTAAGTTATACGTAGATTGTGCTATTTTAAAACTACAATTCCAGATTGAATTTTCCTTCTGCGAAGAATTCTTTGAATTTTTTTTGTTAATTGAAAAAGAAAAACTTCCATCTTTATCAGTCATTCCAGCTAACCAATTATTGAATTCTTTCTTTGGTAACTGAATACTAACTGAATCTATAGTAGCATGTTTCACATTAAGTCTCTGATGAGTAGAAGTAAAAGTAGAAGTAGAAACTTTACTAGAAAATGTTTTTAAATTTCTAAATTTTTCCATATTTTTATGTAAGTTTTTAATTTCTTTTATTTCCTACTCAGGCGAATTGTCCACGTGTCTAAAGCATTTTTACTTTTTCGTGTATTTTTATTTTTAGAAAATAAAAACTATATAGTACATACTATGAAATACTATATAAAAATGAAAATAGTATCTTTAGTGTTTGAGGAGTTTCTCGCATCGAGTGAAATTTTCTTGTAAAATGTTACCACTTTACGACGGCTATACCCTATGTATTTAACTAACCGTCCAGCCCGTACCTGCTCCTACTTCTACAAGTGCAGAACTAAGTAATAGTAACAAAGAAGGTGGCAATAACCAAAAACTAATATTATTTAAACGAGGAAATGCCATATCTGGTGCTCCAATTAAAATTGGTACAAACCAATTACCGAACCCACCAATCATTGCTGGCATTACCATGAAAAAAATCATTAAAAATGCGTGAGCAGTAATAATTACATTATACAGTTGAGTGTTACCATTTAATATTTGATTTCCTGGTTGTGCTAATTCCATACGAATTAACATAGAAAAACAAGTACCAAGAACTCCTGAAAATGCTGCGAATAATAAATAAAGCGTACCAATATCTTTATGATTTGTAGAAAATAACCATCTGTTTACCATAAAAATAAATTTTTTTTTGCAAATATATTGAAATAAAAAAATAATATATAAAGTTTACACTAAATAAAAAACTTCTAGTTGATAAAAATAATTTTTCAGGCTAGTTTTTTACAAATTTTATTAACTAACAAAAAACCTTTGTAAGTTTAAATTTTCAGTTTAAACTAAGTTTGCAAGCTTAATAAAAGAATTGCTTATTTGTTGCTAAATTAAATTTAACATAGTTAAATTTAATTAAACCAAAGGTTGCTTTTGTAAATAAAATTAACTTGGTAAAAAAGTAACCATAAAAATTATTTTTATTATGCGCTACAAATAAAGTTTTTTGATAGATAAATTAAAATTAAATTCTATTTATTTTTAATTAGGTTTAAAAAAACACTTTTACTATTTAAGCAAGTAATAAAAATCGTAGATTTTTATAACAGCCTTTGCTAGCAAGCTAGCTTATTAAAAAACGAAGTTTTTTAATTAAGGCTTGCTTAAATAGTAAATAAAATTCAATTACATTGAATTTTATCAACAAAAAATATTTAAGCAAGTAATAAAAATCTACGATTTTTATTACTTGCTTAAATAGTAAAAACCGTGTAAAATTTATACACCGTATTTTAAAAGTTTTATCGGTTTAATTACTATAAAACTTACTATTTTATAGTAAAGTCAATTACTACCAACTAGCTTTTTGTATTCCTGGTAGCATCCCTTGACTGGCTAATTCGCGAAATTTAATCCTAGAAAGTCTAAACATTTGATAAACAGCTCTTCCACGGCCAGTTAAAATGCATCTATTTCTTATTTTTGTTTCAGAGCTATTTTTATTTAATTTATTTAATTTACTTATATATTTATATCTAGTCTGTTTAGATATTCTTTGATTTTTTATAATTGATTTATATTCTAATCGTTTTAATTCATTTTTTGCTACTAATTGTCTTTTAACAGAATCTTTTTCTATAAAATTAGTCATACTTTTAAAAAAATTTTTTATTAATTTATCTTTAAATTTAACTATTTATTTTTTTAAATTTTAATAATAAAAACTAACATTTTTTTGTAAACAACATATCTATTTCCTATATTTCACTAAAAAGTTAAGAAAAAATTTTATTTATTTTGTTTACTAGCAAAGGCAAAAACCTAAAAACACCTAAAATTAAACATTAAATTTTACGGTAAACCGTTGTTAAAGTGAAGTGTAAACACTTTAATTTTAACAACGGAAAAAATAAACGTTTTACTAGCGAAGCAAGCCTGCAGCTAGCTTGCTAGCAAAGGCTATTTAAGCAAGTAATAAAAATCGTAGATTTTTATAACATTTTTTGTTGATAAAATTCAATGTAATTGAATTTTATTTACTGCAGGCTTGCTTAAATAGTAAATAAAATTCAATTACATTGAATTTTATCAACAAAAAATATTTAAGCAAGTAATAAAAATCGTAGATTTTTATAACAGCCTTTGCTAGCAAGCTAGCTGCAGGCTTGCTTCGCTAGTAAATAAAATTTGTAAAAAACTAACCTGAAAAATTAATTTTATCAACTATTTAAGCAAGTAATAAAAATCGTAGATTTTTATAACATTTTTTGTTGATAAAATTCAATGTAATTGAATTTTATTTACTGCAGGCTTGCTTAAATAGTAAAGAAAATTCAATGTAATTGATTCCTTGTTCCAAGAATTCTTTGAATCAAAGAATTCTTCTAAAATAAGAGAAGGAATTTTATCAACAAAAAATATTTAAAACAAGGTTTTTTAAATAAAACTCAGTTCGTCATAAGAAAAAACTTTGTAAAAAAGTAACCTGAAAGGTTTTTTCTTACTATAAGTTGGAAAACCTGGCATACAACTTTGTTGTATTTTTGGAAAAATAAACTTTATTATTTGGATCGTGCTAATGTTTTTACCACCATTTGTATCGCATATAAGCTCTATTAGACTCTGCTTGTTGGTGTAATCTATCTTTTTTTTGCTTTACTTTACCAGAGTTTTTTAAAGCTTCAAACAACTCCAATGCAAGACATTCTGAAAAACTGTTACTTGATTTTTTTTTTCTTTCCTTAGCGAAATCTATTATCCATCGTATAGCTAATATTTGTTGTCTTTTTCGATAAATAATAGATGGTACCTGATAAGTTCTTCCAGAAACTTTGACATTACGAATTTCTACACTTGGCTGTATATTTTCTATAGCTTGTAAAAGTATTTTTTTCATAAACATAGATTTATCTGCATTTTTTTTGATAAATCCATTTAAATCTGGGTTTTTGATATTTAAAGATAAATTTTTTACGTAAACTAAACTTAAAGCTTGATATAAAATAGTATATGCTGTACCTTTTTTTCCATGTTTCATTAATAAATTTATGAATTTCTCTGGTAGTCCTATAACGGAAGAATTGTTATTGGCATTTAACAATGGATTTACATTCAATAACGATTTGGTTTTTAATGATTGTTTCATATTTAATTTTAGTTTTGTAAAAAAGTAATCAAAAAGGTTTTATAAGTTTAATTATTACAGAAAAAAACATTATTTTTTTCAATTTCTAGCTTATTGAAAAACTTTTGTTTTTAATGAGCTAATTAAACTTTGTTGATAAAATTCCTTCTGTTATTTTAGAAGAATTCTTTGATTCAAAGAATTCTTGGAACAAGGAATCAATACAATTGATTTAAAAAATTCTTGAATTTAAAAATATTATCAACTAACAAAAGCCATGTTTTTTCTTATAAAGGCGAACAACGGGAGTTGAACCCGTGTTTTCAGATTCACAGTCTAATACTTTGACCGACTAAGTTATATCCGCCGCTAAAAATATTTTTTTTTTTAGTTTAATCTAGTTGTATTAATCTGTTTTTGCAAGTAAAAAATAGAATATTATGAGACTAATGAACTAAATATAACAAGCAAGAGAAACTTAATTCGTATCAATCCAATAAGAGAATTTTTGGCTCATTAGTTGTTTGTATTTTTACTAATAATTGAAAAAAAAATATTTTTACAAACAAAATTCTTCTACCGTGTAGTTTTACAAATCTCAGTATATTTAAAACTGAATGTTTGTTTTCAATAAGCTCGTCAAAAATAAAATTTTCGCGTAGCATAAGTTAAGTATAACTTAAGTGCTTTTTAGTAAATAACGTCTTTCTTTTAAAAAAAACAATTTAATAATAGTTTACTATAAAAAAGTTTAAGTTTGCTTTATTAGTAAAAAATTTTAGCAGTGAGATTGCTAAACTTAAAATAAGCTCAAACTTTTTTTACGTTAAAGCTAAATTTTTCAAAAGACTTTTTATTAAAAAGTCTTTTTATTAAAAATGTCTAAGTTTTTTTTTGTACTAAAGCAGAAATTAAACAGTTTTTTTATTTTAAATAAGTTAAATTGCAACATTTTTTATATCGTATTGAGAAAATCGCAAAAAAAAAAACACAATTTTTTATTTTTAGCAAGTTTTTGGTTGTTTGTTAGCAAAAAGCCAACTTAAATAAAGTAGTTTAGTGGCGTAGCAATTTATAAAACCTTTCATTTATGAAAAATTTTATCAGTAGCTTATTAAAAAACTTTGCTTTTTTAATAAGCTAGCTTGCTTTTGTTGATAAAATTCCTTCTACGAATTTCAATCAATGTAATTGAATTTTATCAACAAAGGCAAAAGCAACTTTTCTACGAATTTGAATCCTTGGTTTAATTAATTTTAACGAAGTTAATTTTATTTACTATTTAAGCAGGTAATAAAAATCTACGATTTTTATAACAGCTATTTTTAAATAGTTGATAAAATTAACTTTGTTAATTTTATCAACTATTTAAAAATAGCTTATTAAAAAACCTTTCAGGTTACTTTTTTACAAAGTTTTTTAATTAAAAATAAATTAAATAGCCTTTGCTAGCAAGCTAGCTGCAGGCTTGCTTAAATAGTAAATAAAATTAACTTTGTAAAAAAGTAACCTGAAAAATTAATTTTATCAACTAGTAAAGGCAAAAGTAACTTTTCTACGAATTTGAATCCTTGGTTTAATTAATTTTAACATAGCTAAAATTAATTAAACTACCACTTGGCAGTTATGAAAACTTTCATTCATGAAAGTTTTATCACAGGTTTTATTAAATCTCAAAAAATGAAATTTAATTAAGCAATCAAAAAACAAGTTTTGTCAAACATCACAAAATTTAACTAGGCTTAGTTTAAATTTTCAATTTAAACTTACAAAAGATACACTAATTTTATGTTTGTAAATTTTTTCATTTTTTTATATTGATAGCTATTAAATTTAAATAATGTGTTTTTTCAATTGCATTGCTACGCGGCTTTAAAAATGCTTAAGTGTAAAAAAATGTTAAATTTTATTTTTTTTTGTGCCATATTTAGATCGTGAAGTCTTTCTTTTCAGCACACCCTGTAAATCTAATTTACCCCTAATTATACGGTATTTAACTCCAGGTAAATCTTTTACTCGTCCTCCTCGAATCAAAACCATAGAGTGTTCTTGTAAATTATGACCTTCTCCTGGTATGTAGGCAATTACGTCTAAAGAATTAGTTAATCTGATTTTAGCCAACTTTCGTAAAGCCGAATTAGGCTTTTTGGGTGGACGCGTGTACACTTTTAAACATACACCTTTTCGTTGGGGGTTCTGCATTAATGCAGGTTTTTTCGTAATTTTTATTTTTCTGACACGACAAGTCTTATTTTTGAAAAGTTGATTAGTGGTAGGCATAATAATTTAATTTTTTTTTTAAAATACTATAACAAATCTAAACCATTAACTAAACCATTTTGTTGTCTAGCAGGTAAAAATTTCGTTTTAAATATTTACACGTTTTTGTTGTCTTAATTAAACTTAAGCAACGTCAAAGGTTAATAGAATACTAAGACATTCTAAGAAGTGGCTTTGTTATTTGATAAAATTTCTTGCTTGAGGATTTTTTAAACCAATTATATTAAATTTTATCAACAATAAATAGTTGATAAAATTCACTTTGTAAAAAAGTAATTTGAAAAATTATTTTTACTTACTAGCGAAGCAAGTAATAAAAATCTACGATTTTTATAACAGCTAGCTTGCTAGCAAAGGCTATTTAAGCAAGTAATAAAAATCTACGATTTTTATAACAGTAAATAAAATTCAATTACATTGAATTTTATCAACAAAAAATATTTAAGCAAGTAATAAAAATCTACGATTTTTATAACAGTAAATAAAATTCAATGTAATTGATTGAAATTCGCATTTTTCAAGGATTCCTTGTTCCAAGAATTCTTTGAATCAAGGAATTCTTCTAAAATAAGAGAAGGAATTTTATCAACAAAAAATATTTAATTTATTTTTAATTAAAAAACTTTTTTTTCAATTAAAGCTTGCTTAAATACAAGTCTAAAGGAAAAATTAAATTTAAATATTTTTTATTAGAATTGAAATTAAATTTAATTTCAATTCTAATAAAAAATATTTAAATTTAATTTTCAATGATAAGTTACTAAATTTAAACGGAGTTTAAGCTTAATTAAGTGCTTAATTTAATTGCACTTTGCGTAATAAAGCTAATCATTATATTAATAATTTTTTTTTAGCGCAAACTTACGAGCATTGTTAGCATTAGTATGTGTACGCTGCCCTCTAGAAGGTAATCCCTGCTTGTGGCGAAAGCCTCTATAACTTGATATTCTTACAAGTCTTGTTTTTTGCTTATATAAATTTTGTTTTAATTCTGTTCCAAAATAGAAGTTTTCATTGATTAATTGAGAAATTTTTTCAATTTGTGCGTCATTTAGTTGACTAAGCCTAATGTTTTCATTTAAACCAAGTTGGTTACAAATTTTTGATGATAAAGTTTTACCAATACCATACACTTGACATAAAGCTACACTTATTTTTTTAGTTTGATTTATATTGGTATTTAAAAAGTAAACCATAATTTGCTAGATTTTATTTTCGATGATGAGATTAAGATATTATAAAATTACTAAGTAGCATAAGTATAAAAAAACAAATTTTTAAAACTTGCTTTTAATTGCTTAATTAAATATTACAAAGTAATATTTAATTAAGCAATTAAAAGCAAGTTTTAAAAATAATTAAACAACGTTTAAACTTAGGTAAATTTATAAAATAGTTTAAAATTACGGAGCTGCTACTCAACAGATATTTTTATTTACGCTTGCCAGGTTTTATAAATACAAATTCGTTTAATAAACGAATTCCTTTTCCTTTATATACTGAAGGCGGTTTAATTTGTCGTATTTTGGCAGCAATTTGAGTAATTTGGTTTTTATCTATACCATACAAACAAATTAAAGTAGGTTCTAATAAAAAAACACGTACCGATGAAGGTATAGCGTACTCTAAATCATGGCTAAATCCAATTTTAAAACATAAAATTTGATTTTTTGGTTTTTTTATTATTTCTGCACGATAGCCGACCCCAATAATTCGTAGTGCTATTAAAAACCCACTAGAAACTCCAACAATTTTATTCTGGATAATATTAGATATACAAGCAAAAAACCGTTTGGAATTACTTGTAAGAAAAAAACTTTTTTCAGCAAAGTTATCATTATAATGTTGCAAAGCTGCTATTCCTAGAACATCTAATTTTTCTAAGCTTAATTGAGTTGATCCTAACGGACCATAGAAAAATAAATTATTTTGTTTTTTTTTCACTTTGACGTTATCTGGTATACTAATTTTTGTTTTGTAGCTTTTAAATTGTTTCATGGTTTAAACCTTTTATTTTTTATTTGCTTAATTAAAAATTTAATTATATTCGTTGCGCAGTCATTAATAAAATTAACCCTTGGTTTAATTAAATTTAACTATGTTAAATTTAATTTAGCAACCAATGGGGAATCTTTTTATTAACAAGCTTTGATTTTTAATTAAGGTTGTTGGCAACTAAATTTAACTTCATTTTTCAAATATAAGAAAAGTGAATTAGAAACGAAGTTTTCATTGTTGTAAACTTTGATTTTATTTTTGTTTTGTTGTTTCTATATAGACAAATATAATCTGGTTAAATTAATATTTACTTTTTCTATTTAACTAATTTAAATACTGACATGAAAATATTTTATTAAAAGTTTTTATGAGTTGATAATTGAACTGCTACAAAAAACGGGATTTATTTAGTAGTTGATAATAATAATTTTGTGAAAAAGTAATTTGAAAAATTATTATTATCAACTACTAAATAAAATTTTTTCCACGAAGAATTCTTTGATTCAAAGAATTCTTGGAACAAGGAATCCTTCTACGAAGAATTCTTTGAATCAATTATTTTTAATTTTATCTATAATTATAAAAACTTTCAAACAGAAATATGACAGGTTTTATTAAAACGTCACAAAATTTAATTAAAGCAGTGAAAAAGTAATTTAATTTTAACTATTTTTTTATCAAAATCGTCACATATTTTTGGGTCACATATAAATGAGAGCTTTATTTAGAAATTATCTTTGTCAATAGATTTTACAAACAAACTACCTTCTACGAAGAATTCCTTCTACGAATTTGAATCCTTGAATCAATTATATTGATTCCTTGTTCCAAGAATTCTTTGAATCAAAGAATTCTTCGTAGAAGGAATTTTATCAACAAAGGCTTTTTTATTAAAAAACTTTTTTTTTAATTAAGATTTGCTTAAATAAGAATGAAATGGAAAATGTGAATAAAAAATACTTTAGATTTTTAAAAGTTTAAGCTTACCATGCTGGATTTTTTATAGTCTCATTCCATTTAAAGCTAAATAAAAATCTTTTGTCTATTTTTATTTAGCTTTAAATGGAATGAGACTATAATCATAACAAACCAAAGCTTTGAAAAAACTAAATTTTAAACAATAACAATATACTTCTGTTGATAAAATTCCTTCTGCGAAGAATTCTTTGAATCCTTGAAAAATGCGAATTTGATTCAAAGAATTCTTGGAACAAGGAATCAATTACATTGAATTTTATTTACAAGCTTTTTATTAAAAAGCTATGCTTTTTAATTAACCCAGCTTACTTAAATAGTAGAAAAAAATGACATTTTTTTCAACTATCAGCTAAAAAGCGAAATTGACTTGTTGTTGCTGTCTAAACTTTGACCAATTTTTTAATTACCATAGAAAATACAGTTCTGAAAAAAAAAAAATTCTACTTTTTCTTAAAATTTAATTAAACTTTATATAATTAAATTTTCTATTTAAGCAAGCTTTAAGTGAAAGCTTTATTTTTTACTTAAAGTTTATTTAAATAAAAAAAGCTTGGTAACGAAGTAACCTGAAAGGTTTTTTCATAACGGTTTTTTCATAACAAAGCTCTTTGATTAAAGCTTACTTTCATTTACATATTTTTTTAAGCCCCGCCCCAATAGTACACACAAACAAATAAAAATAACCAAATGACGTCTACCATATGCCAATACCAAGCAGCAGCTTCAAACCCAAAATGGTGTTTTTTTGTAAAATGAAAATTAAGTAAACGAATTAAACAAACTATCAAGAAAAGAGTTCCAATAATAACATGAAAACCGTGAAATCCTGTCGACAAAAAAAAAGTAGAACCATAAATACCATCAGAAATAGTAAAAGGCGCTTCCAAATATTCATAAGCTTGAAATGCTGTAAAAAAAATAGCTAATAATATAGTGGTAACTAACCCAGCTATAGCTTGCTGTCTGTACCCGGCAAGTATTGCATGATGAGCCCAAGTTACTGCAGCTCCAGATGATAATAAAATTACAGTATTTAAAAAAGGTACTTCCCATGGATTTAAAACTTCAATACCTTTTGGCGGCCAAACTGCACCAATTTCTACATTAGGAGCCAGGCTAGAGTGAAAAAAAGCCCAAAAAAATGCTAGAAAAAACATGATTTCAGACACGATAAATAAAAGCATTCCATATCGAAGACCTATTTGAACTGGTAAAGTATGATGACCTTGATAAGTAGCTTCTCTAACTACATCTCTCCACCATACAAACATAACGTAAATAATCATAATATTCCCAAAGCAAAGCATTAGTCCTCCACCAGTATATGCGTGCATATACATCACACCTCCCACAGTGGTTACAAAAGCTCCAAGGCAACCAAATAAAGGCCAAGGACTTGGATCTACTAAATGAAAAGGATGTTTTCTCATAAATAATGATTTTTTTATTAATCTTTCTATTTAAGCAAGTAATAAAAACCCTTCTACGAATTTGAATTTTTGTTAAAAGAATTCTTTGATTCAAAGAATTCTTGGAACAAGGAATTGTAGATTTTTATAACAAATTACTTGTTGATAATATTAATTTTTCAGGTTAGTTTTTTACAAATTTTATTTACAAAGGCAAAAATATGTCTCAATAGCACCAGACAGTTTGTAAAAGAAAACGTTTCTTTAATTTTAAAAAAAAAGTTTTTTCCCAGCTAAATCTATTTACAAAAGCAATTTTTTGTTAAAAAGCTTTGTTAGAAATTGTTTTTTTTTACTAGCAAGTTAGCAATTCAACAAAATAAAATTTTTTTTTACCAATTATCAAACTAGTTAATAAAAATCCTTCTACGAATTTGAATTTTTTTTAAAAAAATTTTCGTGTTAGAAATCCAAACTAAGCGTAACTAAACTTATTATTAAAAAGTCTACGCTTTTTAATAATAAGTTTAGTATTTTTAAAAATAAAATTACAACAAAAAGCTTTTGTTTGAAAATTTTTATAATTATAGATTTACTTATGCAATAAGTATAATTAAATTCACTATTAAAAAAAAATCGAATTTCGTTTAAATGGCAAAGCATTTACATTTTATTATAGAAAATAAAAGTTACTTTTTATAATAGTTGATTTAGTAAAATGTAGGCATTTTACCGTTTATTTAAAAAATCTAATATTAAGGGATTATCAAAGTTTATCGATTTTTTTCCGCGTTTTATCAGCTAAACAAAAAGTGACAAAAAAATAGATAAATTTCATGGTAAAACAGTTTTGTTTTAAGCTTCCTGTAATTTATTAGAAATCCAATTAATATAATTTTCTAATGAAACAGCCTCTACAACGATCGGCATAAAAGCGTGATTCGCGCCACACAATTCACTACATTGCCCGTAAAAAATACCTTCTCTTTTTATAAATAAGGCAACCTGATTTAATCTACCAGGAATAGCATCACATTTTACGCCTAAAGACGGTACTGACCAACTATGAAGTACATCTGCAGCTGTAATGATCATTCTTATATGAGTATTAACTGGTACCACCACTCTATTATCAACTTCCAATAATCGAAGTTGACCTGGTTGTAAATCGTCATCTGGAATCATGTAACTATCAAAAGCAATTGCAGGCTCATCTGATTGATTATAATCCGAATATTCGTAAGACCAATACCATTGATGACCAATTGCTTTTAACGTCACTGACGGATCAATTACTTCATCTATACTATAAAGTAAAGCGAAAGATGGTAATGCAATTAAAACTAAAACTAAGCTTGGTGCTATTGTCCAAGCAATTTCAATAGTAGTTCCGTGAATTATTTTTTCTGGAATAGGATTTTTACTTTCATGAAAGTGATATAGTGTACGAGTCAACATCCAAAGTACAAATACTGCTACTACAATCATAAAAAAACATATATCATGATGCAAATCTATAATACCTTGCATTACTGGTGTTGCGGGATCCTGGAATCCTAATTGCCAAGGTTCAGGAGCATCTGCAAGGCTAAAGAAAGGAGTTAAAAATAATAAAATAGAGAAAAGTTTCATATTTAGCTTTTTTTATTTAAGTTTATTATAGTAAGTTATATATGTAAAGTTAAAATATACAATGCATTTTTAATAAAAATTAGGTGAGTGATAAATTAAACCTTGCCTTTGTTGATAAAATTCCTTCTACGAATTTGAATCAATTACATTGATTCAAATTCGTAGAAGGAATTTTATCAACAAAGGCAAGCTAGCTTATTAAAAAACTTCTTTTTTTTAATAAGCTATTTTTTGCTAGCAAGCTAGCTTATAAAAAAAAGAAGTTTTTTAATTAAAAATTGCTTAAATAGTAAATAAAATTAACTTAGTTAATTTTATCAACTATTTAAGGCAATGTTTTAGAGTAATAATTGTAAAAAATAAAACTACTTAAATAAATTAAATATAGCTTACTATCTACGAAAAACTGTAAAAAATCCCATAAACCTATAACCATGATAAGTAAAGTTAGCCCTATTAGCATAATTACAGCATAATGATATATCATACCACTTTGAAGTTTACTTATATGATAAGTAAATCGTTGAAAAAAAACTGAAATACCAAACGGACCTAAAATCTCAAAACAACCTTTATCCAGCGTTTTAAATGATACGTGGTAACCGAATTGTAAAGCTTTTTCTCCAATAAAATCATTATAAACTTTATCAAAAAACCATCTTTTATTAAACATATAATAAAACTTGTTTCCCATGGAAGTCAATTTGAAAAAATAAGTTTTTTTTGTAGCATAATAATTTATAATAAAAGCTAAAAAGCCACCTAAAATCGTAAAAATCAAAGGGAAAAATTTTTGGCTTTGCGGAATATATTCAGACTCTAGTAATAAAATATTTTTTGGTAGAATAAAAATAGAGTTTCCCCAAAAATTACTACCCAAGCCTACCATCATATCCTTGAATAAATACCCAACAAAAATGCTGCCAAAAGCTAAAATAATTAATGGAATAGCCATAATCAATGGAGCATCATGAGTATGTATTATAGATTTTTTATATGCTGCACTTGGAGCTAGAAAAGTTAAAAATAGTAATCGGAAAGAATAATATGAGGTAAATAACACACAGATACACCCTAACCAATAGGCAAAATTCCCACTTATGGTATACTTAGCATATGCTAGTTCCAAAATTAAATCTTTAGAATAAAATCCGGTTAAAAATGGAAAACCCACTAAAGAAAATGAACCTATTAACATCATGGCATATGTAAAAGGTAAGATTTGTACAATACCCCCCATTTTTCTCATATCCTGTTCGTCACTTACCGCGTGAATTACGGAGCCAGCACTTAAAAAAAGTAAAGCTTTAAAAAACGCATGGTTCATTAAATGAAATACACCTACTGAATAATTAGAAATACCACATGCGAATACCATATATCCTAATTGACTACATGTAGAATAAGCAATCACTCTTTTTAAATCATTTTGTACAATTCCAGTAGTAGCCGCAAAAAAACACGTCATAGCACCCACTAAAGTAATAACTACTAAAGCTGTAGGAGCAAACTCAAATATAGGTGAACAACGAGCAATCATAAACACCCCAGCAGTTACCATGGTAGCGGCGTGAATTAATGCTGAAACAGGTGTAGGACCTTCCATTGCGTCAGGTAACCAAGTATGTAGTCCAAGTTGAGCGGATTTACCAACAGCACCTACAAATAATAAAATGCAAATGGTATTTAAAGCACCTAGTTCAGCATTACAGAAAATGAATTGCATTTCATTTAACTCATTTACACACGCAAAAACTACAGCAAAGTCTACAGTTTTGAAAATAGAGAAAATTCCCATAATTCCAAGTGCTAATCCAAAGTCACCGACCCTATTCATTAGCATTGCTTTTATTGAAGATTTAGATGCTTGAAGTCTCGTAAACCAGAAACTAATTAACAGGTAAGAAGCTAACCCAACACCTTCCCAGCCAAAAAACATTTGTATAAAGTTGTCTGCAGTAATCAGTGTTAACATAAAAAAAGTAAAAATTGAAAGATAGGACATAAAACGAGGAATATGTGGATCTTGAGACATATAAGATATAGAATATAAATGAACTAAACTACTTACAAAGGTTACAACTATAAGCATTACCGCTGTTATACTATCAAAATAAAAACCCCAGCAAGCGTCAAACATTTCAGAAAAAAACCAAGGCGCAAGCTTTATATAACAAATGCTTCCAGATAATGCTACTTCATAAAAAACAATACAACTCAATAATGCAGAAATAAAAATACAACTTGTTGTAATTAAAGCAGCTCCTTTGAACCCAAGAAAACGTCCAAAACCACCTGCAATTAAACTCGCTAATAACGGTAGTAAAACTATGAGTAAATACATGATTCTCTAAAATTTTTTTAAAAATACCTTTTAGTTGCTTAATCAAATATCATTAAGTAATAGTGACATTTAATAACACCTGTAAAGTTGCCTTTGCCAGTTAATAAAATTTATTTATATTAAACTTTATTTACTAGCTAAGCAGAGCCTTAACTTAAAAAACTTAAACTTTGCTAGTTGATAAAATTCACTTTGTAAAAAAGTAACCTGAAAAATGAATTTTATCAACTATTTAAGCAAGTAATAAAAATCTACGATTTTTATAACAGCTATTTTTTGTTGATAAAATTCAATGTAATTGAATTTTATTTACTGTTATAAAAATCGTAGATTTTTATTACTTGCTTAAATAGTAAATAAAATTAACTTTGTAAAAAAGTAACCTGAAAAATTAATTTTATCAACTATTTAAAAATATTTAAAAATATTTAATTTATTTTTAATTAAAAAACCTTTCAGGTTACTTTTTTACAAAGTTTTTTAATAAGTAAATAAAATTCCTTCTACGAAGAATTCCTTCTACGAATTTGAATCCTTGAATCAATGTAATTGATTGAAAATCGCAGAAGGAATTTTATCAACAAAAAATAGCTTATTAAAAAACCTTTCAGGTTACTTTTTTACAAAGTTTTTTAATTAAAAATAAATTAAATAATAAATAAAATTAACTTTGTTAATTTTATCAATAAATAAAATTCCTTCTACGAAGAATTCCTTCTACGAATTTCAATCCTTGAATCAATGTAATTGATTGAAATTCGTAGAAGGAATTTTATCAACAAAAAATAGCTTAATTAAAAAGCATAGCTTTTAATAAAAAAATTGCTTAAATAATAAATGAAATTAAATGAAATTGATTCCTTGTTCCAAGAATTCTTTGAATCAAAGAATTCTTTGTAGAAGGAATTTCATCAGCTACTGAACTTTATAATTTTAAACTATATTTAAATTTGTTTAAATTTATTTTAATGAGCATTTAAGTATTAAATTATTGTTGTGACCCAAATTTAAAAAAAACACATACCATATAATATTTCAAATTATAAGTTTGATTAAAAAGTTTAATCAGAAAAAAATGAACTTTTTTCTTAAAAGTTCAAGTTTATAAAACATAAAGCTATTGGCTTCTATAGCTTAGTTTTTAACAAAATTGATTTTTCAGGTTACTTTTTTACAAATTTTATTTACAAAGGCAGGTTTACAAACAGCAAAATAAAATTTATCTTATAAATAAAAAAGCAAAAATGCGAAGCTATTAAGTAATTAATTATAAATAGAAAGAATGGAAACAATCGGACTCGAACCGATGACATCATACGTGCAAAGCATGCATTCTACCAACTAAATTATGTTCCCCTATTTAATTTATTTTTAATTAAAAAACTTTGTAAAAAAGTAACCTGAAAGGTTTTTTAATAAGCTAGTAAATAAAATTAACCTTTCAGGTTACTTTTTTACAAAGTTAATTTTATCAACTAGCAAAAAATAGACTTTTAAAAATATTTTATTTTTACACAAAACAAGCTTAATTTTTCATCATTAAAAAATATTTTGGTAGGTTTAACAGTGATTTTATATTTAAACACAATCGTAAAATTAAATTTAATTAGATAATGTTTAATTGAAGTAATCACTGGCTTTTTGTAAGTTTAAATTTTCAATTTAAACTAAGCTTAATTAAATCCCACAAATTGAGATTTAATAAAACCTATGATAAAAAATTTCATAAATGAAATTTTTTATAAATTGCCCAATGGTAGCTAAATTAAATTTAACAGAGTTAATTTTACTTACTATTTAATTTATTTTTAATTAAAAAAAAAGTTTTTTAATTAAAAATAAATTAAATAGTAAGTAAAATTAATTTTTCAGGTTTTTTTTTACAAAGTGAATTTTATTAAAAACTAAGCTACAAAAACACTATTTTTTCTAATTATATAATTAGATCCTGGTTTTATTAGCAAAAAAAAAGCTTTATTAATAGCTTAAAAAAACGCGACTTTTGCCTTTGCTAGTTGATAAAATTAATTTTTCAGGTTACTTTTTTACAAAGTTAATTTTATTTACTATTTAAGCAAGTAATAAAAATCTACGATTTTTATAACAGCTAGCTTGCTAGCAAAGGCTATTTAAGCAATTTTTAATTAAAAAACTTCGTTTTTTAATAAGCTAGCTTACTAGCAAAAAATAGCTTATTAAAAAACGAAGTTTTTTAATTAAAAATTGCTTAAATAGTAAAAAATAGGCATGTTTATTAGTATTTAAGCAGCTTTATTAAAGTAAAATTAAAGTTTGTTTTAACTAAGTTGCGTGCTTATTTAAATTTGATTATATTCTACATAATTAAATTACGGTGTAGCTAACATGATACATGCGCCATTTTAATAATTACCAACATAAAAATTTTTGATTGAAATTCGTAGAAGGATTTTTATAAAAAAGGAAAAAACTATTTCGCTACCAATAAAAAGGTTGTTGAAATATAAAAAAAGTGAAAAAAAAGGTTTTGTTAAGGCATTTTTTTGAAAAGGTTTTCTGTTAAAAGCTTGGTAAGAAAAAAACATTTAGTTTTGGTAAAAGATTTTTTTTTACAAAAAGGCTTATGCGCTACGAAAAGCAAAATATTTTTTATAAAATATAATTTTACGGAAGAAAAGGGATTCGAACCCATGATACAAAAAAAATGTATGACAGCTTAGCAAGCTATTGCCTTCAGCCACTCGGCCATTCTTCCATTTAAAAATATTTTTATATTTAATAATTTATTATAAAGTGTTTTTTTCATTTTAGTTTTGTCTAGAGGAAGACTTGAACTTCCGACACAAGGATTTTCAGTCCTTTGCTCTAACCAACTGAGCTATCTAAACCTATATTTTATTTTTCTTAAAACCGTCATAAATAGTTATCAAAGTAATTTTTAGCTAGTCACTTGAAATTCAAGTTAAAGCAATAATTTTGTAGTTGATTAGTGTTTTTGTTAGAATGAAGTTCAAAACCTACATTTAAAAGTGAATTACTTTAATAAAAACGTTTATAAAAAAACACCAGTATTCTTAAAAAAAAATATTTTTATAGCGAGTAATGGGAATCGAACCCATATCACCTGTGTGGAAAACAGAAAATTTACCTTTAATCTATACTCGCTTTTTACTTTTTTTTGCTTTCTCATTTTTTTTATTTTTCTACCGCTAAAAATAATCCAAGTAAAACAGAGGTTTTATTCAAAACAGTATAAAAGCTTATATTTAAGCTTTGTTTATTTTAATTGTAAAAAAAGCCTTTTTTTTTCTAACGAAGTAAGCCTTAATTAAATTCACTTTGTAATAAAGTATTTTGAAAGATTTTTTAATAAGCTAAGTTTTTATTTAAAAAACTAATACGCTTTTTCAATTTTTGTTAGTAAGGCGTATTGTAATCTTAAAATAAATTGACTTTTTTTTGATGAGTTTAATTTAGCACTGCTTTGTGATACTTAATTAAACGTACAATAAAGACATTCTATTTGGAAATTTTTATGGCTACTCTTACTCCTAAGTGAGTTTAGTTAAAAAATATACAGGTTTTTAACAAAAAAAATTACTTAAATATTTTTTGTTGATAAAAGTCCTTCTGCGAATTTGAATCCTTGAAAAATGCGAATTTCAATCCTTGAAAAATGCGAATTTCAATCCTTGAAAAATGCGAAGAATTCCTTGAAAAATACGAATTTCAATCCTTGAATCCTTGAAAAATGCGAAGAATTCCTTGAAAAATACGAATTTCAATCCTTGATTCAAAGAATTCTTGGAACAAGGAATCAATGGAATTGATTCAAAGATTCAAATTCGTAGAAGGAATTCTTCGCATTTTTCAAGGAATTTTATTTACTAGCGAAGCAAGCCTGCAGCTAGCTTGCTAGCAAAGGCTGTTATAAAAATCGTAGATTTTTATTACTTGCTTAAATATTTTTAAATAGTTGATAAAATTAATTTTTCAAATTACTTTTTTACAAAGTTAATTTTATTTACTAGCGAAGCAAGCCTGCAGTAAATAAAATTCAATTACATTGAATTTTATTTACTGCAGGCTTGCTTCGCTAGTAAATAGAATTAAATGCAGTTTAATTTTGTAGACTGCTAAATAGAAAATATTAAATTTAAACATTTTTGTAAGCAAAAGTTTGATTTGGCAAACTGAAGTTGAACTTAGCTTAAATAAGCTTTATTTATACAAAGTATAATTCTATTTAGCAATTTTACAACGTATATGAAAACTTCTAGTTTTTTTCTATAAGCACACAAAATAATTATTTTAATAGGTGATTTTGCGTTTTTTAAACAAGTTATTTAAAAAAAAATTTTTTTTATGAAGTGTCATTGATAATTAAAATTTAAAAAAATATTGAAAGACTTGGTTTCATAGTTTTATTTTAATTAATAAAAAAGTGTAATATTTCTAATCAAATTTTTGCCACTTTAAAAATACTCTGTAAAAATTGTACAGAAATTTTCTATGGTTGAGGTTTTCTTTACAAAAAAACGATTAATGTTAAATTACATAAAGTATAATTTAACATTAATCGTCTTGTAACAAAACATATATAATTTTTTAGGGCTTTATAATAATATTAGAGAACGTAGCTTAGTTGGTTAGAGCATTGGCTTGTCACGCCAAAGGTCGCGGGTTCAAGTCCCGTTGTTCTCGACAAAATTTTAAATTTACTATTTAAGCAAGTAATAAAAATCTACGATTTTTATAACAGCCTTTGCTAGCAAGCTAGCTGCAGGCTTGCTTCGCTAGTAAATAAAATTCCTTCTACGAACTTGAATCAATGTAATTGATTGAAATTCGCATTTTTCAAGGATTCAAGGATTGAAATTCGTATTTTTCAAGGAATTCTTCGCATTTTTCAAGGATTGAAATTCGCATTTTTCAAGGATTGAAATTCGCATTTTTCAAGGATTCAAGGAATTCTTCGCATTTTTCAAGGATTCAAAGAATTCTTCGCAGAAGGAATTTTATCAACAAAAAATAGAATTATTTTTTATTTATTAAAAAAGCTCATAAAATAACGCTTTTAATGGCTTTTATTTTATTCTAAAATAAAAGCCACAGTTTAAACTTTCTTAAAAGCCAACTATCGGAATTGAACCGATAACTTTTAGTTTACAAAACTAATACTCTACCAATTAAGTTAAGTTGGCTTGATTTAATTATAAATATTTTTAACTATTTTGTTTAACTATTATTAATATTCGTTTATTTAAACACATAATTATATTTTATTTATTAAGACAAAATCTTGTTTCATTTTAATGACTAAATTAAACTCAAGCAAAACTTGAGTTTTATGCTAATAAAAGCAAACTAAAACTAACCATACTTAATAAGAAGAATTGGGTAACAAGGGGTTTCTATAAAAATTTTCATAAAAAACACTGTTTAAGCTGCTTAAATAAAAAAAGTTGCAATGGCAAAAAATTTACTTAATTAAAGCTTGTTCAAAAAACCAAACGGTCTGGAATGAAAGGATTCGAACCTTTGAATGTCGGAACCAAAATCCGATGCCTTACCACTTGGCTACACTCCATAATTAGCTTTATTAAATTAAAAAAAATTTGAGTTTTATTTTTTAGATAAAAAATAAAAAAAATATTTTAAAAAAACACTTTAACTTTTTAAAAGAAAACCTGTTTAATTAAAAATCATTTTAAACCAAAAATTTGAATTTCAATGCTAGTTTTGTTACTAATTGATGAAGTTGCACTTTGTTTATCTTTCTAAGATAGTAGTTGGCTTTGCTAGCTTAGAAAGATAAACAAAACCCTTCTCACTAAAAAAAACGGGCTTTTGCCTTTGTTGATAAAATTCCTTCAAAAATGCGAATTTGAATCAATTACATTGATTCAAGGATTCAAATTCGTAGAAGGAATTCTTCGTAGAAGGAATTTTATTTACTATTTAAGCAAGTAATAAAAATCTACGATTTTTATAACAGCTAGCTTGCTAGCAAAGGCTGTTATAAAAATCGTAGATTTTTATTACTTGCTTAAATATTTTTTGTTGATAAAATTCAATGTAATTGAATTTTATTTACTGTTATAAAAATCGTAGATTTTTATTACTTGCTTAAATAGCCTTTGCTAGCAAGCTAGCTGTTATAAAAATCGTAGATTTTTATTACTTGCTTAAATAGTAAATAAAAATAATTTTTCAGGTTACTTTTTTACAAAGTTAATTTTATCCACAAGCTAGTAAAAGCCTATTTTAAGTCTAAATTAAATTGTTAGGAAAAAATTTATTTTTTTCCAAAGCTAAAAGTAGTTTTTTTAGGAAAAGTAATTAGTTTAATTATAGTGCATGTAATTAAACAAGCTAAAAACGTAAATATAAAAAATATGCTTTTTTATATTAAAGTTATTTTTCTTTCAAGCAAGTCTTAGACTTATATAAAATGAGTATAGCAGGATTCGAACCTGCGACCACCAGGTTAAAAGCCCGATGCTCTACCAATTGAGCTATATACTCTGATTTGCTATTTAAACAAGTAAATAAAATTAAACTGTAGGTAATTTTATCAGCAGCTAGCCTGCTATCAAAAGCCTAATTTGTTTTTATCAGCTTTTTTTTTCGGTGCTGATAAAAAAAGCTGATAAAACATGCTTAAGTTCACGAACTATCGTTAAATATTTTTTCAAATATTAGTAATTTTTCATAAAAAAAACCCAATATGAATAAAATTTCTAGAAAAAACATGAAAAAAAAGCTTGCACTAAGCTGAGTAAAAATGTCTGGGGGTGACAACAATGATAAGATGATTAAAACAAAAAAAAATATTTTTGTACGATTTGTCGTTAAAACATTCATTTTTATCCATTGTAATTTAATGAACAACAAAAAAATCAAAGGCAATTGGAAAAATAATGAAGCTAAAATGAAAATTTTACATACTAATTGCACATAAGATTTGATTTTAGCTTCCAGTTGAAGGTTTAGTAAATTTGTGTTTATTTGAAAATCCAATAAAAATATATACAATTTTGGTAATAAGAAAAAATAAACAAATAAAGTACTTAAAATCAGAAAAATAAATATAGAAAAAATTATAAGACTTATATTTTTTCGCTCGCTTTTAAATTTACTTGGAATGAAAAAACACCAAAATTGATATAAAAATAAAGGTATTACCGCATAAAAACTAAAAAAAAAAGAAATTTCAACACTCGTATAGAAAGCTTCAGTAAGATCTGTAAAAATAAAATATTTAGCGTAACATAAAAAAGGCTTTGTAAAAATATAAATAATTTCAAAGCAGTAGTAATAACACGTTAAAAAAGCAGTGAGCAAAGAAAAAACTATATAACTTAAACGTAACCTAAATTCAAAAAAATGATGATATAAATTAGAGCAAAGTAGAATTTTATTGGTAATATTAGATTTATGGTGACATTGTTTTTGCAAGCTTGAAAAGAAAAAGAAAATCTTTTTTACTGGTAAATAAAATGTTTTTGTAAAATAGAACAATGCTCTATTTGACCAATGCGGAAACAAGAAAGTCTTACCATTGAAAAGCAAAAAAACAGGGAAAAATACAATACAAAATATATTTTTTAACATGAAGTTTAGATTTATTACCATAGATTGAATAAATTTAATTGAATAAATTTATATGAAAATTTTCTTTTGGTTACCTAATTAAATATCACAAAATTTAATAAAACTTGCCTTTATTCATAAAATTCCTTCTACGAAGAATTCTTTGAATCAATTACATTGATTCAAAGAATTCTTCGTAGAAGGAATTTTATGAATAAAGTAATTAACTGGTTTTTTCCTGATTCTTAAAAAAAGGCTTTTTTTTCGGTTTCCATTTATTTGTGATAAAAACTTTCATAAATAAATGGAAACCGAAAAAAAGTTTTTCAGATTATAAATTACGAAAAATTAGTTTATTAAAAAAAATCTACTTTCTGATGAAAGCTTTAAAAAAAAAAAAAGCTTATTTTTAATGTGTTTTTTTAAGAAAAAATATTTTCAAATATTTACGATAAGAATATTCTTGTTTAGTTATTTACGTTTTTTAAACTATATGTTTTTATTAGCTTTAATAAAAAAAAACCGCTTTTTGGTTGCCATTTATCCGTTATAAAAATCTATGATTCAAAGAATTCTTTTAACAAGGGTTTTTATTATTGCCCATTGGTCGCTAAATTAAATTTAACTGCGTTAAATTTAATTAAACCAAGGATTCCTTGTTCCAAGAATTCTTTGAATCAAAGAATTCTTCGTAGAAGGATTCCTTGTTCCAAGAATTCTTTGAATCAAAGAATTCTTCGTAGAAGGAATTTTATCAACAAAGGCAAGCTAGCTTATTAAAAAACGTTTCAGGTTACTTTTTTACCAAGTTTTTTAATTAAAAATAAATTAAATATTTTTAAATATTTTTAAATAGTTGATAAAATTAATTTTTCAGGTTACTTTTTTACAAAGTTAATTTTATTTACTATTTAAGCAAGTAATAAAAATCTACGATTTTTATAACAGTAAATAAAATTCAATTACATTGAATTTTATCAACAAAAAATAGCTGTTATAAAAATCGTAGATTTTTATTACTTGCTTAAATAGTAAATAAAATGAAACTTTATTTCATTTTATCTACGACTGCGCTACTCATCTACATTACTATAAAATTAAATAAGTTAAAACATATGCTTGGAAAGATTTGAACTTTCAACTTTCATATCCGTAGTATGATACTCTATCCAATTAAGTTACAAGCACTTTACCAAACTTTTTAATTGTTTAACTTAAACAAAAATTAATCACTTTTTACTTTTTAGTTGATAGCAGTTAAAATTATGTTAAAAGTAAATTGAAGTATACTGAAACAAAATTAAAACTCAGGCAACTTTTTTATTTTCAAAAAAATGAATTTCTATTTTTACAATTATACACTAATAAAAGCAAAGTGGTGTTTTCACTAATAAAAAACTAATATTTTCTAGTGTTTTTTTTTGAAAAAAAAATACAAAAAAAACATTAAAAAAAATCTAAGCTGTAAAAAAGTCGCAGTAAAGGTTTTTGGTTTAAAAACTTTTTGTATTTAATCAACTTTTCTAATAATATTTTGATAGAAAAGAAATTATTTAAACATTTAATTTTAAAAAAACTACATAATATATATTTTGGTGGAATTTTTTTTTTACCCATTAATCGCTAAGTTTAATTTAACATAGTTTAATTAAACTATGTTAAATTAAATTAAACCAAGAGTTGGTACGCAATAAACATTAATAAAAAAGTCTTTTAATAAAAAAAAACTTTAAATATAAAAATTTTTTGTTTAAATATCTTTTTTCATTTATTAAACAGATTTAACTTTGTGAATTTTAGCTTATATGTCTAAGTCGTTGCATTTCAAGAAAATTTCTCATAAATAAAAGTCCTAAAAAAAAGAAATTACTTACGCAAAAAACTTTATTAAAAATTGGCTTTTACTAACAAGCTAAATATAAGCTTGGAAATAAAATGAACTCTTGTTTAATTTTAGCAACTAGTAGTAAAAAACTTTGTTTTTTTAACAAAGAATTGCCTTTGTTGATAAAATTCCTTCTACGAAGAATTCTTTGATTCAAAGAATTCTTCGTAGAAGGAATTTTATTTACTAGCTTAAATTGTAAATTTAATTATACTTAGTAGAATTAAATGAATAACTGCTTAACTATTAAAATGTTTTATAAATATTCAAAATATAATTAAACCGTAGACATTTTACCAAAGCAATATTAAGAACAAAGTGACAACGCAAATTTATGGCTTACCAGATACAACGGTGTAGGGAACATCATAAAGAATATTATAAAAAATAATGTGATACCTAAAGTCAGAGCATTTTCTTTTTTTATTTGTGAAAAGCTTAACCAATTTTTTGGGGTATCAAAATACATTATTTTTACCAAACGTATATAGTAAAAACAACTAATTACACTAGTCAAAACTCCTACTATAGCTAGTAAATACATTGTAGAGCTCATGGCTGCAAAAAATAAAAATGCTTTACTATAGAAACCTGCCAATGGTGGTATGCCTGCTATAGAAAATAGTGTTAAAGTAAATGTGATAGCTAAAATAGGATTTGTTTTAGCTAACATAACAAGATCACTAGTATATTTGACTTGGGAAATTGGTTGTATTAATGCATTTACCTCACGTCGCAAAGGTGATAAAACAATTGCAAAAATGTTAATCGTCATTACTATATAAATGACAAGATAAATAAACAATGCTTGAAGTCCTTCCACAGTCCCGCAACAAATTCCTATTAATAAATAGCCTACATGACCTATAGAACTAAATGCTAATAATCTTTTTATTTTATTTTGTGACATAGCAGCAAAACAAGCTAACATCATAGAAGCTACACTGGAAAAAATTATCATTTTTTGCCATGGTAACATAAAATCATAAAAACTGTCAGTGAAAACTTTAATTAGCACAGCCAGAATAGAAATTTTTGGAGTAATAGAAAAAAAAGCAGTTACAGAAGTAGGTGAACCTTCATAAACATCTGGAGCCCACATATGAAAAGGCACTGCAGTCAATTTAAAAAGAAAACCAACTAAAATAAAAATCATACCTAGTTCGCAAGCTCGCAAAGACGAATTAGCGTTGCTTTCATTTGATATATCATTAATGCCACAGGCAAAAACTTTTGCCAGTTCTGAGAAATTAGTAATTCCAGTAAAACCGTAAATTAAAGAAATTCCGAATAAAAGAATTCCTGAAGAAAAAGCACCAAGTAAAAAATATTTTAAACCAGCTTCTGTGGAAAACTCTGAACTTCGTTTACATGCTGCCATAACATAAAAGCATAAACTTTGTAATTCAATAGCTAAATACATAGATATAAAGTCCGCTGATGCTATTAAAAATAACATACTACAAGTAGATAACAACACTAAAATAATATACTCAAATGCGTTGAAACTTTGCTTTTTTATGTAATTTAACGAGATTAGTATAGAAAAAACAGATGCACAAATAACTAAAGCTTTTAAATAAAAAGTAAAATCATCTAAAATTAAAGTATTATAAAAAATAGCCGCATTTGTTATAAAATTTTTTTTTAGTATTAAAAAACTAAACATTAGACTAAGTATACTTAACCAACTAATATTATTTAATAGCAACGGGTATTTATTTTCTTTAGATGTACTTAAAACAACCCCATACATTAAAAGTAAAATACAAGCAAATACTAAAAATAGTTCTGGAAGAATTGCTTTAAAATCATTTTCAAATAAAAAAGTGTAAAAATCAAATTGACTTATAAAAAAATCTTGGTTATCAGTGCTAAGATGCATTTTAAACTTTTTGTTTAAATTAAATTTTTTTGCGTTTAAGTAGCGCAGTCGTTGATAAAATTAATTTTTCAGGCTAGTTTTTTACAAATTTTATTTACTATTTAAGCAAGTAATAAAAATCTACGATTTTTATAACAGTAAATAAAATTCAATTCCATTGATTCCTTGTTCCAAAAATTCTTTGAATCAAATTCGCATTTTTCAAGGATTGAAATTCGCATTTTTCAAGGATTCAAATTCGCGTTTTTCAAGGAATTTTATCAACAAAAAATATTTAAAAATATTTAATTTATTTTTAATAAAAAAACTTTTTTTTTTAATAAGCTATTTTTAAATAGTAAATAAAATTCAATTACATTGATTCAAATTCGTAGAAGGAATTTTATCAATAAAAACAACCCTTGGTTTAGTCTGTAGCAGCAAAACTTGGCTTAATTAAATTTAACCATGTTAAATTTAATTTAGCGATTAATTTGGAATTATAAAAAATTTCCATTTGAAAATGAAAATTTTTTTTAAACAATTATGCTTTCTAAAAAGGAATTTTATTAGGTTTAGTTTTGTAGCATACCGATTATAAAAAATTTCATAAATGAAATTTTTTATGACAACGTTGTATTAGATCTCACAAAGTGATATTTAATTAGGCAATCAAAGGGATTTCTAACTATTTAAACAATTCTGTTATTAAAAAGCATAGCTTTTAAATGAAACTAGGTTATTTTTGCCTTTGCTAGTTGATAAAATTAACTTTGTTAATTTTATTTACTAGCTTATTAAAAAACCTTTCAGGTTACTTTTTTACAAAGTTTTTTAATTAAAAATAAATTAAATAGTAAATAAAATTAACCTGAAAAATTACTTTTTTACAAAGTGAATTTTATTTACTATTTAAGCCAGTAATAAAAATTCTTTTAACAATAATTCAAACTCGTAGAAGGATTTTTATTACTGGCTTAAATAGTAAATAAAATGAAACAACGTTTCATTTTATCCATAACTGCAAAAAAAGGTCAGTCACTAAATTAACTTTAAACATCTGTTTAAATTTTGTAATTTAAATAAATAATTATTAATGAAGATTAATAGCATCATTTAAATAAATACAAGTTAATATTGTAAAAACGTAAGCTTGTAAACAAGCCACACCTATTTCAAGTCCTGTTAAAGCGAATACTACTCCGAATGGTAATACGGAAGCTACTCCCAATAAGCCACCTACAGAAAGCATAGTCCAAGCAAAGCCGCTCAGAATTTTTACCAAAGTATGACCAGCCATCATATTTGCAAATAAACGTACGCCTAAACTTATAGCGCGAAAACAGTAAGACACTAGTTCTAGTACAACTAGTAAGGGAGCTAGAGCCAATGGCGCTCCTTTAGGTAGAAGAAAACTAAAAAAATGTAAACCGTGAGTTTGAAATCCTACAATTGTAATACCTATAAAAAGAGATAAACTTAATCCAAAAGTTACTAGAAAATGACTAGTAGCGGTAAAACTATAAGGAATCATACCGATTAAATTAGTAAATAATAAAAAAACAAAAGTAGTAAAAATTAAAGGAAAATATTTTTGACCTTTAGCCCCTATTTGTTCATCCACTAAACTTACTACGAACTCATAAATCATTTCCACTAAAGATTGCCATCTAGAAGGAACTAAATAACCGCCATTTTGAGTTACTAAATAAAATAAAATGAAAACTAACCCAGTAGTTAGCATAAGGTACAATGAAGAGTTGGTAAAAGATAAATAAATATTTCCAATGTGAAAAGGTATTAAACTTACAATAGAAAATTGTTCTAACGGAGTAAAAATCATATGTTTATATTTTTTATTTGATTAAAAATGTATTCATTTTTAATCTTTATTTTTTTTTTTTGTTAGTTTAATTATATAACATTAAACTTATAACTTTCTAGAAATTATTAATCTAAAACAAAATTTAAAGTAATAAAAGTAAGTTGATTCAACAAGTATATTCTAATAAGTTACTCTAATAAATAAAAACTATTACAAATAAAAAGCTGTAGAAAAATAAAACTAAAACATTCATTATTTATTAAAATTAAAAAAACCTTTCAGGTTACTTTTTTACCAAGTTTTTTCATTAACCAGTTTTTTAGTAAAAAAAATAAATTTTTTTCATGGTTTAGTTTTTTGTAGCTTAGTTTTTAATAAAATTAACTACTTAAAACAACGTTTCTACGAATTTGAATTTTTTTACGAATTTGAATCCTTGGTTTAATTAAATTTAACTATGTTAAATTTAATTTAAAAACCAATCAGGCAATAATAAAAAGCATAGCTTTTTATAACAAATAAATGGTTTAGTTTTGTAAGTTTTGATTTTCTTAGTTTTGTAAGTTTTGATTGAAAATCAAAACTAAGAAAATCAAAACTTACAAAACTAAGAAAATCAAAACTTACAAAACTAAGAAAATCAAAACTTACAAAACTAAGAAAATCAAAACTTACAAAACTAAGAAAACCAAAACTTACAAAAAAAACGGTTTTTGTTTTAAAAATCACAATTAAGGTGAATTAATTTTACTTTAAATTAAAAAATTATGCTTTTTAGTTAAAAATTTATTATTTTAATAGTTGTAATAAAAAATTTAGCGCGTTTATAATTGCAAAAAAAACCTTTTGGTTGCTGTGCTACAAAACTTTATAGTAAACTTTTTAGTAAACTTCTCAGTAAACTCTTTAATAAACTGTTTAGTAAACTCTTCAGTAAACTGTTTAATAAACTCTTCAGTAGACTTGTTTAATAAACTGTTTAGTAACCTAGTAAACAAAAGTTATTTACCAAAATAATTTTTTTATCAACAACACGTAAGCTTTAATTAGAAAATGTGACTTTTTAATTAAAGCTAGTATGTAAAATTATACTTTATTCAATATTATTTATTAGTAGTTGAAAAAAATTTTGTTTTTTCCAACCAATTTATAGAGAAGCAAAAGCTTGTCAGTAAAAAGTGGCTATTTATTGTTTTAAATGAAAAATAAAAATTGGAATTGTACTTATTCAAAAAAATTAAATAAACAAAACTTGCAGTATCAAATTAAATAAAAACAAATTTATTTTTTATTCATATCCATGGTAGATTAATATTATTATGCTTTATAGGAAGTAATACCAGTTTTACAAAAAAAATAATTTTAATTTTATTTGTAGCAGAAAAAGGGGCTTGAACCCTTGACCTTTGCTATGGCAAAGCAACGCTCTACCACTGAGCTATTTCTGCTAAAAACATTTTAGATCGTGGTTTTTACTAGTAAGTTTTTTATCTTTTACGGGAATTGAACCCGTGTTTTTGCCTTGAAAAAGCAACGTCCTGACCACTAGACGAAAAAGACATTCATATTTTATATTAAACAACAAAAATTATAATTTTTGTTGTTTAATATAAAATATGAATATTTAGAATTAATTATATAATTTTATAAAATTTTATTCTTTCTATAAATGTTGTCTCAATAAACTAGCAAAAATAATTCATCTCACGATAAATTAAAATTACCACTAAATAACAAAAGCTTAAGACTAAGCTTTTTTTAAGGATTCAAATTCGTAGAAGGAATTTTTACAATAAAACTATTTAAACACATGAAATATAGTTTTTGCAGCAATTAAATTTTACTAGTTAGTTACAGCCTGACTAAAATAAAACACTGTGTCATTTCAATAAAAAAATAACTTTTTGGTAAGTTTAAATTAAAAATCAAAACTAATTTTAATGAAATATCACAAAATTTAATAAACCGTACAAAATTACCTTTACTATTTAAGCAAGTAATAAAAATCCTTCTACGAACAATTCTTTGAATCTTTGAATCATAGATTTTTATTATTGCCTTAAATAGTTGATAAAATTAATTTTTCAGGTTGCTTTTTTACAAATTTTATTTAATATCATGAATTACTGTAATAAAAAGTTTAATTAAACAACGAAGTTTTCCTAGTAAACACCATTTAAATTTTTTGATAAAATTTATTTTTTATTTTAACGGTATTTACTATATAATTAAATAATCTAAACACATGTGTAAACTACAGAAAAATACTAATAATATACCTTTCAGTAAACAAGCCAACTTAAAAAACAGAATGGAGTTTGATTTGCTTTTGCCAACGAAAAATAATACTTTGTTTTTTAATGATAAAAATTATAATAAATTTAATTATTTGAATCGCTATTACATGCATTACAATAAAAATGTTTGTTTAGATTTTATTTACAAACAAAATTTAAAAAATCTGTTCCAGGTTCCAAAAATAGAAAAAATTATTTTAAATGTTACTTATAAAACAATAATTAATGATAAAAAACATATAGTTCCTGGTCTAGTGTCATTAGAGCTAGTTTCTGGACAAAAATTAAAATGGACAAATGCTCAAAAATCTATTGCCGGTTTTAAATTAAGAAAAAATCAAATAATTGGTTGCAAAGTAGACTTACGAAACATGCATATGTATAGTTTTTTAGAAAAGCTTATTACGATTATTTTACCACGTGTTCGTCATTTCGCTGGAATTAGCCAAAGTGGTTTTAACCAAGAAAATCATTTAAGTATAGGTTTACCAGAAATTTTAGTTTTTTCCGAATTAGAGAATTATTTCGAATTTTTTGAGTCATTAAAAGGTATTGATATTACTATAGTTACTGATGTAAAGAAATCTAGAAATTTAAATGTTCCTAATTTATCACCATCGGCAGCATTAGTTTTTTTAAGTGCATTTCAATTCCCAATAAAATAGATTGTAAAAAACATGTTATTCTAAAATTATATTTTATACTTATTAAAAATTTAAACTAAATGATGTTGAAAGTAAAAATTTTTATAAAAACCACTTTTACTTTGCTTTTAAAATAGAAAGTAAACACTTTAAAGGCAAAGTAAAAGTGGTTTTTATAAAAATTTTTGCTTTCAACAATAAAAACCATTTTTTAAATATTCTTAAACAGCATAAAAGTACTTTACTGCTTACGCTACGCTATAAAAACTTAGTTTTTGATTAATTAAAAACCACTTATATAATGTGACATGTGACGCGTATTAAGGAAGCCAATCAAAGCTTATTAAAATTCCAGAAACTAATACTACCCAAGCTAATGAAAAAGGTAGTAGTACTTTCCACCCCAAACGCATTAATTGATCATATCTATATCTTGGAAAAGCAGCACGTACCCAAATAAAAAGAAATAAAAATAATACTATTTTTAATCCAAACCAGAATACACCAGGCATCCAGTAAAAAACATTTATATTGAATGGAGGCAACCACCCACCCAAAAAAAACAGTGCACAAAGACTACTCATTACAATCATATTTGCATATTCTCCCAGAAAAAATAAAGCAAATCCCATAGAAGAATATTCTACATTATAGCCTGCTACTAATTCAGCTTCAGCTTCTGGTAAGTCAAAAGGGGCTCTGTTGGTTTCAGCTAAGCATGAGATAAAAAACATAACTAAAACAGGGAATAATGGTATACAAAACCAAACTTTTTGCTGAGCTAATACTACTTGCGTTAAATTTAATGAACCTACACAAAGTAATACTGTGATTAAAATAAGTCCTAACGATACTTCATAAGAAACCATCTGAGCTGCTGATCGTAAACTACCTAAAAAAGCATATTTAGAGTTACTAGACCAACCAGCAGTAATAATGCCATACACGCCAAGAGAAGAAATGGCAAAAATATACAATAAGCCTGCATTTAAATCGGCTAAAACTAAGCCTTCTCCGAAGGGTATTACAGCCCAAGCTACTTGGCTCAACATGAAAGTTAATACAGGTGCAAATAAAAATATAACTAGATTTGCATTACTAGGCAACACAGGTTCTTTTACCAGTAATTTCAAACCATCAGCTATAGGTTGAAAAATACCAAAAATACCTACTACATTAGGTCCTTTTCTGCGCTGCATAGATGCCATAACTTTTCGCTCTGCCAAAGTCAAAAAAGCAACACCCAGCAACAACGGGATAGTTATTGCAATTATTTTTAAAATAATGTTTAAAATAAGATAATTCATAATGGTGTATAATTTAAAATATGTTTTTGTAGAATTTAAAACAACAGTGATAGATTCACCGAAAATAAAAGTTTTTTTAATGACAAGTTTAGTATTCCGCCATTCAAACTTCCTTCACTTATTTGAGTGTTTAAATAGTGAAGTATTTAAGTGTAAACCGTTTTTTACTATTTAGGCAGGTAAATAAAATTAAACATAATTCAATTTTATCAACAGTTATTTTTAAATATTTTTTGTTGATAAAATTCCTTGAAAAATGCGAATTTGAATCCTTGAAAAATGCGAATTTCAATCCTTGAAAAATGCGAAGAATTCCTTGAATCCTTGAAAAATGCGAATTTCAATCAATTACATTGAATTTTATTTACTATTTAAGCAAGCCTTAATTAAAAAACTTCGTTTTTTAATAAGCTAGCTTGCTAGCAAAGGCTGTTATAAAAATCGTAGATTTTTATTACTTGCTTAAATAGTTGATAAAATTAATTTTTCAGGTTTTTTTTTTACAAATTTTATTTACTATTTAAGCAAGCCTTAATTAAAAAACTTCGTTTTTTAATAAGCTAGCTTGCTAGCAAAGGCTGTTATAAAAATCGTAGATTTTTATTACTTGCTTAAATAGTAAAAGCCATGATTAAACTTAAGCTTTAGTTTAGTTAGATAAAAATAGTTTTAATTTAATTGTTAAAAGAAAATACGCTTTTCATATTGACTTTTGAGATTTTTTTGTAAGTTTTTATTTTTACAACATAAACTAGACCTTTTTAAAAATTGCCTTTGCCTTTGCTAGTTGATAAAATTAATTTTATCAACAAGTTATAAAAACCTACGATTTTTATTACTGTTGTAAAAATCCTTCTACGAATTTGAATCCTTGGAACAAGAATTTTTTTAATCGTAGATTTTTTTTACTTGGGTAATAATAATAAAAACTTTCTATTTAAAAGTTTTTACAATTGCAGATCTAAAAAACTTTTAATTGCTAAATTAAATCCCACTTTGTCAGATTTAATGAAAGTTGTTATAAAAATCCTTGTTAAAAGAATTCTTTGATTCAAAGAATTCTTGGAACAAGGAATCCTTCTACGAAGAATTCTTTGAATCATAGATTTTTATTACTGTTTAATAAACGCTAAATTATATTTAACTATGTTAAATTTAACTAAACCAACGATTGCCTTTGTTGATAAAATTAAACAATGTTTAATTTTATTTAAAAATAAAATGCTGACTTGTTAACTGTTTTTTGGCAGTAAGTCAACTTAATTAAAAAACATAGCATTTTAATAAAAAAATTGCTTTTGCCTTTGCTAGTTGATAAAATTAATTTTATTTTATCAACTAGAAAAAACTTTGCTTTTTAGTTACGCTAACTAATTACCGAGATTTAATTTAACTAAAACATATTTTTTCTTGCAGAAAGCACTTTTATTGAGAAAAAAATTTTAGTTTTTATAAGCATAAAACTAAAAAACCTAAAAAAAACATCTACACTATATGGCACAAAAAATTAACCCTATATCATTACGATTAGGAAAAACTAATCGTAATTTTGATTTTTCTTGGTTTAATGATTCTAATTATGTTAATTTACTAATGAGAGATTTGAAAATACAATGGTATATAAATTTAGTTTTAAAAAAAATAAAGTATTCTTCAGCACGTTACTTAATTCAAAACTTACCTACCAAAGTTAAAATTAATGTGTTTTTTTGTAACACAAATAAAAACCGCAAACACATCTCTAAAATTTTTTACTTAAACGCACAAAAAAAAATTAAGAAATCAAAAAAAAAGTTTTTTAATACACAATATACTGGGATTTCAATTAAACAAAGTGGAATTTTTAATTATTTAGCTAAAAATTTTACTGAAAATTTGTCAAATATAACTTTGGATAAAACAGATAAAATTTTATGTGATTATAAATTAGATAGTATGACTTTCTTAAAAAATTATTTAAAATTAATTTACTTTATAAAAAAACACGATGAATTTTATATACGCTATTTTTTAATTAAATACTTTTCTAACAAATTCTCTATAATATATTTTAAGAAACTTTGTTGTTATAGTAAAAAAACTTGTTTTGCTTTGCAAGGCAAACATTTAGTAACTTCACTACCAAAAACCTCATTTTTAAAAAACCAAGCTAAACTTCAACAAAATGCTTTATTTTTTTACATTATAAATTTTTTATTTTTTTATATTTATAAAAATGAAAAATTTATAGCTTTAAATTATTTTAATTTCAAAAAAAATAATTTTAAAATAATAACCCATAACCTTAATAATTCAACAAACAAATTACTTGAAAAAAATAATAATTTTTTACCCAATTTTAATTTAATCAGCTTTAACCAGAAAAACTTGAGTTTTAATTCGTCAACAACTTGTTACGTTAATAAAATTGCAATTACCAAACTAAAAATTTTAAGTTGCTTAAATAAACTTCAACTAGAGTATAGACAGCTGTCAAATTTTCATTTAAGCAGTTTAAATTTTTTTAACGTAAATCCAAAAAAAAAGTTGTTTTTTACGAGTAATGCAAGTTGCAAGCTTTCTTCGCAACAAGTTTTTAGTTTAGTAAATCAGCAAAATTTAGAATATTATAATGTAAGTTTAATAAACAGTCAATGCTTTAACGATACTTATAATAACTATTGCAAGCTATCTGAGTCTTATAAATATTATAGTTCTATCTATTCATTGTCATTACACCCATCTAAAAATATTTTTGAAAATAAACTAGACAAGAAAAAAACAAAACCTTTTTCTTACGAAAACTATTTAAACTTTGAAAAACTTTTAGTAAATACTAACTTAGATCAAACTAAACTTAAAAACAACTCAAACTCTAGTGCTGCTTTACTAAAAGGTAAAAAAAAACTTATATTAATGAGCTCACCTTATAAACATCATATAGAATCTATTGTTTCTAACCATTTTTCTTGCAATATAAATTTCAACTTTTTTCAAACCTTAAATATATTTCAAAATGCTTTATTTTTTATAGACGAAATAGTGCATTATATAGAAAAAAGAGTACCATTTTTTAAAATAAAGAATTATATTTTAAAAAAACTTACTGAACAAAAACATCTTAACATAAAGGGCATACGTGTAATGTGTTCTGGTAGAATTGGAGGTAAATCTAAGAAAGCACAACGATCTAAAATACAAAATTTCAAATATGGGGAAACTTCATTACATGTTTTTTCTTCAAAAATTGATTTTAAATCAAAAAACGCGTTTACATCATTCGGTACATTAGGTGTAAAAGTTTGGGTTTGCTATCATTAAAAAAATTAAGAATGCTATGTAGTTTATATTAATTACAACCTAGTAGTTGATGAAATTAAACGAGTTTTAATTTTACTTACTATTTAAGCAAGTAATAAAAATCTACGATTTTTATAACAGTAAATAAAATTCCTTCTACGAAGAATTTTTTCTACGAATTTGAATCCTTGATTCAAAGAATTCTTCGCATTTTTCAAGGATTCAAATTCGCAGAAGGAATTTTATCAATAAAAAATTGTTTAAATACTAAATAAAGTTCAACGTAATTGTATTTTGTTTAAATACTAAATAAAGTTCAACGTAATTGGATTTTGTTTAAATACTAAATAAAGTTCAACGTAATGGGATTTTGTTTAATAAGCAAAGCTTCATTAATTAATTGAATTTATACTAGCTTGTTAAAAAACCTTTCAGGTTACTTTTTTACAAAGTTTTTTAATTAGGAAATAAATAAAATTAAACTTAGTTTAATTTTATCAACAGTTATTTTTAAATATTTTTTGTTGATAAAATTCCTTGAAAAATGCGAATTTGAATCCTTGAAAAATGCGAATTTCAATCCTTGAAAAATGCGAAGAATTCCTTGAATCCTTGAAAAATGCGAATTTCAATCCTTGAAAAATGCGAATTTGAATTTTTCAAAAATGCGAATTTCAATCCTTGAAAAATGCGAAGAATTCTTCTAATCAATTACATTGAATTTTATTTACTAGCGAAGCAAGCCTGCAGCTAGCTTGCTAGCAAAGGCTGTTATAAAAATCGTAGATTTTTATTACTTGCTTAAATAGTTGATAAAATTAATTTTTCAGGTTACATTTTTACAAAGTGAATTTTATCAACTAACAAAAATTAATTGCTAGTTAATAAAATCCTGTTTTCACTAAAAAATTGCTTTTTAATTGCCTAATTAAATCTCACAAAGTGAGATTTAATAAAACCTGTTATCAAAATCCTTCTTAAAAGAATTCTTTGAATCAAAGAATTCTTGGAACAAAGAATCCTTCTACGAAGAATTCTTGGAACAAAGAATCCTTCTACGAAGAATTCTTTGAATCTTAGATTTTTGTTATTGCCCATTAATCGCTAAATTAAATTTAACATAGTGAAAATTAATTAAACCAAGGATTCAAATTCGTAGAAAAATTCAAATTCGTAGAAACGTTGTTTTAAATAGTTGATAAAAATTCACTTTGTAAAAATGTAATCTGAAAAATTAATTTTATTAACCACTGCGCTACTTAAATAGTATAAATATTTTTATATTTCTATAAAGTGTGATGTAAGTAAACTAGTTTTTTCAAAAACTTTGTTTACTTAAACTATTAAGTTGAATATTTATTACTTAACTTGGTTATTAAAGTAGAAAAAAACCAGATAAAAGAATAGTAATAAGTATTTGTTGGGATTGGGTACGTTATATTGGAAATGTTAGAATTTGAGTCTAAAATTGCTATAATTGGTATATTTAAACCGGAAGCTTCTTTAATGATTGATTCAGTATTTTCAGTGCTAATTAAGATTATTACATCTGGCTTCCATTTTGCATTTAACCTCAAAACATCCGCGTTTTCAGCACCATTTTGTGTGCTATGAAAATTATCTACTGACAATTTTTTTTTTTCGCCAATGAAATTTTTATTGTATTCATTATTGCTGACTTGTGAGTTTTTATCATTAACCAGGAAGCCTTTGTAACTTTTTTTCATTTTTTTATAATTAGGAAAATGAATATTATTTTCATTTAAGAAACCATCGAAATCATGGTAAAAAGTTATAAAAGTTTTTACTTTATTAGAAAGCTGATTCCAATTGGTTAAAGTACCTTTTACCCAACCACAATCACTAAAAAATAAATGAGATGATTTGGTGTTTTTTCTTATATGGTACATAAGTTTTGATAGTTCAGGGTTGGTATTTACAAACAAAACATCGCCATTTGCTCTGGTTATTACTGTAAATACATACATAGCTTTAATTAAATAATTTAATGTAAAGTCAAAATTGAAAATTATAGTTTTATTCCTAGCACCAAAAAAACATTTACTTAAGCTGCCGTGCCATGCCTTTTGCAACTTTAACGAGTTATGGCCTAAATTTACATTACTTTGGATAATTTTAAGGTATAAAATAGAAAAGTTATTATTTAAAAAATTTTTTTTGGTATTTTTTTTGCTCATCTGTTATGTATCATTTATTTTAATGTTTTTTCGTAAAGAAAACTTATTCTAAGCTTTTTTTTAATGAAGAATTTTACCAGGGAAATGTGTTAAAAAAGTTTTTTAGTATTTCAACTTCCTAGCCCAACAATTTTTGATTAAAAAACCTTTCAGGTTACTTCGTTACTAAACTTTTTAATCAAGGCTTTTTTTTAAAAAAATCTTTTTTTTTAAAATATTATATTAATGCTTAAACTTACAATACAAAAATACAAAGTATTTTTAGCAAGATTTTTCTGTTTGTTTAAAAAGTTTAATTGGTAAAATATTCAATAAATTAAAAATTAATACTTGGCAGAATAGTTCAGCGGTTAGAACGGTAGAATCATACTCTACATGTCGCGGGTTCAAATCCCACTTTTGCCTAAATACTTTTTATAAGAAAACTGTTTTTTGTAAGTGTTTATTTTAAATCAAAATTTAGTTGATAAAATGAAACGCAGTTTCATTTTATCAACTACCAAATTACTTTAATATTTAAATAATTATTTAAAAAAAGCTAAAATTAAGTTTAGTATAAACTTAGTTTACAATTAGTCTTTGCTTTCAATAATAATTGAAAAAAAATTTTCTGTTTTAAAATGAAATTTTTACTTTTTATTTTTACAGTTTTTAAAAGTTTAACTAAAAAATTGGAATTTTTTAGTTATAAACTTCTAAAATATTTTCACAGCAACGTATATCATTTAAATCTAGTGAATTTAATTATACTTATTTTTAACTTTAAAGTGCTAATAAAAAATTTTGGTGTGTTTTTTTTAGTAATTACTGGATAAAATATAGTTTTTTAATTTTGATTAATTAAAAAAAAAATCTCTATTCAAATACTAAGTGTTTTATTTTATATGGTATTTTTATTGGAAACAAAAGCTTTTTTTTGTCGTGTTTGGTTTTTTTGTATTTAAACAAGCAAACAAAGAATTTCGTTAGAAATATGAAATTTGGTAAAGTTTTACTTTTTTATCAAATATCTTAAAGAAAAAAACAGAATTTTTATAGTTTTATAGCAAAATGTAAAAAATGTTTAGATTTATACTTTCTAGGTTAAAGGATTCAAAGAATTCTTCGTAGAAGGATTTCTCACTACTCAACATAGTAAATTTAATTATATTTTATATAGTTACAAGGAATTTTATTATAAGTTTTTTTTAAAACTGAATCAAATTTACTATTTAAGCAAGTAATAAAAATCTACGATTTTTATAACAGCTATTTTTAAATAGTTGATAAAATTAACCTTTCAGGTTACTTTTTTACAAAGTTAATTTTATTTACTATTTAAGCAAGTAATAAAAATCTACGATTTTTATAACAGCCTTTGCTAGCAAGCTAGCTTATTAAAAAACGAAGTTTTTTAATTAAGGCTTGCTTAAATAGTAAATAAAATTCCTTGAAAAATGCGAATTTGAATCCTTGAAAAATGCGAATTTCAATCCTTGAAAAATGCGAAGAATTCCTTGAATCAATTACATTGAATTTTATTTACTATTTAAGCAAGCCTTAATTAAAAAACTTCGTTTTTTAATAAGCTAGCTTGCTAGCAAAGGCTGTTATAAAA